>Ga0315295_10001866_pt1 | contig 17958 bp, 15 predicted proteins | sample YL17G14_0_MG_FD_204453 | JGI IMG/M metagenome (GOLD analysis project Ga0315295, IMG submission 204453) | Sediment microbial communities from Yellowstone Lake, YNP, Wyoming, USA - YL17G14_0 | ecosystem: Environmental > Aquatic > Freshwater > Lake > Sediment | place: USA: Wyoming | collected... | reverse complement strand
AGGGATTGTCCAATCTCCAGTTTGCCATCGCTGCGCCCCATACGACAGGCATGGTTGGGTTCCAGATTGCTGTCCGTCAGCCAGCTAACATGATCCCCCGTGAAATACAGATTAACCGCCCGCCAGGCCTGGCTGCCATCGCCAAACCGGGCAAAGGATTTAAATCGATCTTCAGATTTCAGGATGTAACATTCATCTTTGAAATCACCCACAGTGATCCAAAATATTTGCTCATCATAAGGATCACGGTAAACGCCATGCACATGCCTAATATTTTCAAATTCATGTACAGCCTGCCATTGCGTCAGGTCTGAAGATACCACCCAGATACGCACAGGATTTCTTTCGGGATTCATAAAATACTCGCCAAAGTAGATGTTTCCGTCGCTATCCTCGCTGATAGATCGGTGCAGGACACAGTCACCCTGGATGCGAAATAGCAAATCAGCCCGACCTCGTTCAATGGAATATACCCAACCGCCACGGATTCCCAGGATTTTGCCGAACCGGTTGACATAAATATTGCATTTATCCGAACGCATCGCTCGCGCTGTTGGGCGTGAGAAAGCGAATAGGTCGCGCGGATACGAAAAAGGGAAAGCCGCGATAGGTTGCCACGAATTGCCCAAACGACATAAAATTTTCCTGCCATGAGTTGCCCACACACCACCTTCCCCATCAATGTGGTGGATAATCGTTGCCTTCGGAATTCTTTCTATAATTTCAAATCGCCTGGACAAGGGTATCTGGTTTCTCCATAAATGTGGTTTATTTGGTGCTTATTTTATTAATCCAGTTCAGATATCAGACGCCCATTAATTGATCCAAGGCGCGGTGCGTCTTACCCGGGTCATCTGAAAGAACAGCATCCACTTCTTTACTCAAATAGTATCTCAGTCGCGGTTCAGGAGTGGGATCCAGCGGACATACAATCATTCCTTTGCGGTGCGCAGTCATTACATACCAGGAATTGAGATATAACACCGGCCAAAAAGCACCAATCAAATCCACCGGTTTATCAGGTAGAAGGTGTGACATACTGATCCATCCGATAGGGATTTCAGGAATTACTTTTCTTAACACCTGAAGGCGTGGCAAGCTGAACGACAGCGCGATGGTTCGATCAAGGACGTTCATATTATTTAGCAAAGAACCCAACTGATGGCAGGTGCCTGGTTCAAGGAAGCGGTCGGTTTTCAGTTCCAGCGCCAAAACCACTGATTCAGGAAGTATTTCCGCAGTCTCTTCCAGGGTAGGAATCTGGTGTTCGGTAGGCTGTGAAAGCGTGTCCAATGCTCCTAGAGACTTTAATTCATCGAGTGTCATATCCTTTACTTCACCTGTTCCATTGGTTGTGCGATCCACTTTTGCGTCATGGATGCAGATAAATTCACCGTCCAAGTCGAGATGTAAATCAGTTTCCAGAATATCTGCGCCATCGAGAAATGCCTGTCTGAAAGCTGCCAACGTGTTTTCAGGAAAAAGTACACGGTTGCCGCGGTGCGCCATCAGCAGCGGTTTTCTTCTTTCGGTAAATTGTTTTGGAAATGCTGACAAGATTTCACTCATATTGTCATTTTAACATCCCTCATGTCCGGTTAGTCTTAACTCCTGTATACTGAATATAAGATGGCCGGGAATAATTTTGTCTATATACCTGCTTTCAGCGGGTTTTATGATCCGCCATTAGGACGGTTTCTTCCGCCTTTACCGCGAGGTGTTATAGCTGAGTGGCTTGAAGCCAACACCCGACCCGGTGACCTGATCCTTGATCCTTTGGGTGCAAACCCTATGGCTGCAATAGAAGCATCACGCTATTCGCGCCGAGTGATTTTCGCGCGCAATAATCCTGTCATTTGGTTAATACTGGAAGCGCTGGCTTCCGCGCCTTCTGAAAAGCAAATCCGGGGTGTAGTCAGCAAATTGCTTTTATCACGCCAGATTAATGAAACTCTCGACAGACATCTGCAATCGATTTATGCAACAACTTGCTCTCAATGCGGCAGTAATATTCAGCCTGAGGGGTATATCTGGGAGCAGAACAGCCTGTTGCCAATTGCGAAAGTATATATCTGCCCGCATTGTGGCGATGCGGGGGAAAAGCCAGTCTCAGACCAGGATAATCGCAACCTGGAACGTCTGGGAAAGATAGGGCTGCATCGCACCCGTGCCTTCCAAAGGGTAATGCAGGGCGGAGATTACGAAAAGGAAAGCATTGAATCCGCCCTGGACTGTTACCTTCCGCGCGCCATTTATGTGACCATGCTGCTGGTCAACCGGCTGGACGCCCTTGTGATGGAAATGACAGAACGCAGACTGCTCCAGGCAATACTGGTGTCAGTTTTTGATGACGCCACCTCCCTTTGGCATTGGCCGGAAAAAGACCGTCGCCATCTGCAATTAACCGTGCCTGCACAGTTCATCGAAAAAAACCTGTGGCTGAGCCTGGATGGAGCGCCTAAAACCTGGGCATCAGAAAGCACTAAAGTTCCAGTCAGTTACTGGCCCAAGCTCCCTCCCCGTGAGGGTGGTATATGCCTTTATCAACGCCGTCTGGCTGACCAGAAAGCATTATTGCTGGCTGAAAAGCCGGCTTGCATAGTCTCTGTCTTCCCGCGTCCCAACCAGGCGTTTTGGACGCTTTCGGCCTTGTGGTCCGGCTGGCTGTGGGGGCGAAAAGGTGCTACGCCCATGCGCAGCGCACTTTTACGCCGGCGATATGACTGGCACTGGTTCGCGCAGGCCATCAGTGCTTCTTTCAAACCACTTGCTACGGGTTTAGCCCCACAGACCCTCGTTTTAGGGCTTTTTCCCCAGGTAACTGCCAATTTTTATCTCGGCCTGCAAGCCGGAATGCGTATGGCTGGATTTGACTCCTCTGGCGCAGCTTACCGACTGGCGGATGACATTATCCAAAGCCAGTGGGAATTGGCATCAAATCAGGCAAATATGCAGGATTACAATCTGCGGACTTTGATCTCTGGCTTTCTCAATAGCCTTGGAGAACCCGCCAGCTTCATGGAAATAATTCTGCACTGCCTGACAGAAATAACCTTGGCGGGCTATTTCCCTCTTCAGATAAGCGCGTTAAGCGAGTCACTTTTTAGTCAAATTCAGGAAGAAATCACTGCCATCCTGCGGGATGCGCAATTCGCGCAGTCTTACAAGAGCAATCTACCCGGCGGCAGCCAATGGTGGTTGTGCGAAACAGGAAAATCCCGGCCGCCGCTTTCAGAGCGGGTTGAAATATTTATCCGCGACCTGCTGTATAAAGGTGAACCTGTAAACAATCGTGAACTTGAGAGAATTCTCTGCAACCAGTTCCGCGGCAGCTATACTCCCCCAGCCGACCTCATCCGTTTATGCCTTGAATCGTACGCAGATCCGACCTTAAAGGACGTTCATAGTTTTTTGTTACAACCTGAAGAAGACCAAACCAGCCGTGATGCAGACTTGGCGGAAATGCGTTCAATTCTCTCCGCTTGCGCGGAAAGACTGGGAATTGTCCAGGAAGCTGAGGCTGAATCGGTGGTTTGGAAAACTCCGAAAGGTCAAATCTCTCACCATTATTTTTTTACTGTTACAACCGTAATTGCGGAATTTGTCCTGAACCTAATAAATGGTGAACACATTAAGAAAGTGATCATCTTCCCTGGCAGCCGTTCCCGACTCATGGATTACCGCCTCAATCATGACCCACGCCTTGAATCCGCCGCAGAGCAAAACTGGCACTTTGTTAAATTTCGTACTCTGCGCAGGCTGGTGCGGCAAGAGCATTTGACGCTCGAATTGTGGAATGAGCTTCTGGACAGCGACCCGCCATTATGGGATCCGCCAGTACAATTTCAATTATTTTAAAAAAATGGCGCAGGGTTTCCCGCGCCTTTGTCTAATCAACCAGTTGAGCAATAAACGGAATTTTCTTTTTGACAAAATCCTCGATCTGCTGTGGTGACTCCAGCTGCAGCGCCTGTTCGGCGATCGCTTTCATCTCTTTGGCGTCCAGAGCACGCAGGATCTGTTTGAGCAGCGGCACCATAGGCGGATTCATACTGAACTCATCCAGCCCCAAGCCCAGCAGGATGGGCACCGCCAAAGGTTCACCGGCCAGTTCGCCACACATGCCCACCCATTTACCTTCAGCGTGCGCAGCTATGATCACATCACGGATCAGGCGTAGCACCGCAGGGAAGAAAGCGTTGGAAAGGTCCGCCACTTTCGGGTTGGTACGATCAGCTGCCATGGTGTACTGGCTGAGGTCATTGGTGCCAATGGAAAAGAAGTCCACCTCCTTGGCAAGCTGGTCTGCTACCAGCGCGGCAGAAGGGATTTCCACCATGATGCCGACCTCAATATTCTCGGCAAAGGGTTTGCCTTCAACTTTCAATTCCCGGATACATTCATCCAGTACCTTACGGGCGTCACGGACTTCCTGGGCGGTGGCGACCATCGGGAACATTAGTTTTAGGTTATTGCCATCGCCAGCACGAAGCGCTGCGCGCAATTGCGGCTTGAAGATATCCGGGCGAACCAGGCACAGGCGCAAAGCGCGCTGCCCGAGGAATGAATTGGATTCAGCAGCCAACCCCAAGTAAGGAATTTCCTTATCGCCACCCACGTCCAGCGTCCGTAGAACAACCGGCATCTTGCCAAACATATCCAGAATTGCCTTGTATGCCTGATACTGTTCTTCTTCAGTAGGTACCGAAGTACGCTCGAGGTATAAAAATTCGGTGCGCAGCAACCCGACACCTTCTGCGCCGTTTTCAATAGCGGTCCGCGCACCTTTCACGTTCCCAATATTAGCAACCACCTCCAGCCTAACACCGTCTTTAGTGATGGCGGGTTCATGGGCATGCTTCATGGCTGCTTCGTTTATAGAATGCGCAGCCTCAATGAGCTGTTGGTATTGCTTAACAGTGGCATCATCTGGATCGACCAATACTTTGGCATGTACTCCATCCAGGATAACACGCGTGCCTTTGCTTACTTTCATAATTTCCGCGCCAACTCCAGATACAGCAGGGATGCCCAGCCCGCGAGCAAGGATAGCGGTATGCGACGTGGCTGAACCGTGTGCTGTGCAAAAGCCCAGTACAAGCAATTTATCCAGCATAACAGTATCAGAAGGGGTCAGGTCATCGGCAATGATAATCGAAGGTTCTTTGAGGTCTGCGGTTGGCGTTTCCGCCACACCCAACAGGATACGCAAAACCCGGTTGCCGACATCCATAATATCGGTGGCGCGCGCCTTGAAATATTCATCCTGCATGGCAGCCATCATGTCAGAAAAAGACTGTGCGATGGTCATCATGGCAAATTCCGCGCAGATAGATTCTTTCTGAATTTTGGACTTTACTTCTTTTAGAAGTTCAGGATCTTCCAGGATCATGCGATGCGCCTGGAATATTTCTGCATCTGCTTTGCTGGCTTCGGTTAGCGCCTTCTTATAGATTTGTGAAATCTGGTCTATGGCTTTATCAATCGCCGCATCCAAGCGTACAATTTCAGCCTGTGTGTCTTCCACGCAGTAAGATTCAACCCTCAGTTCCTCTCTGACAAACGGGAAAACCGGACCGATGCATATACCGCGTGAAGCGGGTATGCCGGTGAGGTGTTTCATTACTCCTCCCCGAAGTTGTATTTAACCAGGGTTATCAGAGCTTCCACCGCGGGGACTTCATCTTCCCCTTCCGCGCAGATGGTGATTTCCATGCCCTGAGAAACACCCAGGGTTAAGACGCCAAGGATGGATTTCGCGTTAACTTCGCGATTTTCCATGGTATCCGGGTCCTGGCAGGATACTTTGATATCCGAAACGTATTTGGCGGCTTCCTGGACAAAGAGTGAGGCAGGACGGGCGTGCAGACCAACTTTGTTATTGACAACTATTTGTGTTTCTTTCATGCAGATGCTCCTAAAGTCCAAATTTTAGTTCGAGGTGGGGATTTCCCTTAAATAATTTCATATTTATTAAAAATAATTCCGCATTGACTTGCGGTTGACAATTTTATCACTATTAAAACCATCGAAAGCGTACATTTATCCAATCAGGGCTGAAAATTTACGGGGTTGGTACGGGTGTGTCTGTTGGAATGGGGGTGACCAACGGAATGCCCGTATCGGTTGGTGGGACAGGAATGGTGGTTTCAGTTGGCACAAGCGTCCATGTTGGTTCAGGGGTTGCAGTCATCGTCGGTTCAGGTGAAGGCGTCAGTGTTGGCACATTCAAATTGATATGGATTCGTTTTTCAACTGAAGTGCCCTTGGTGCTGGTTACAACAATACGCAGCGTCACCCTGGCTGAATCTGCCTGATAAACATCCCAGGACACCAGTTTTTCCGGCTCTTTGAATTGGCTGTTGCTATTAAATAAAGTGTGCCACTTGGATGGGTTATTCCCGACACCATATTGAAGCTTGAAACTTTCAAAATTACCGGTTGCGCTAACAACCGCGTAAATATCCAGAGGCGAAGCACTGACCGTCATTCCATCATTCAATCCCACAAAAACGATCGACGGTCTGGGGTCGTCCCCTGTACATTCGCGCGAAGGTGTGAAAATAACCGGGTCTGAAAAACCCAACCCGGCTGCCCACGAACGCCCAGCTTCTTCATCCCTGATCCATTTCCTTGCCCATTTTTCAGTAATATTCAGAGTAAGTTTTTCTTCTGTAAATTCGGAGCAGGCAGGTCCTGCACGCAGGTTAGTCCAGGTGTCAATGGCAATTTCCTGCCATAGGTCATCTTTCTTGGGCAGTGGGGGTTGACCTTTCGCGAAAATTTCTAAGGTCTCTTCAGGGCAGCGATCAGAGGATTCTGTACCTGAAACCTTACAAATCGCATAGTCTTCAATACTATCCGGACGTTTGAAACTGGTCGGGGTTCCACCCATAGTGCGATTGATCTCCCATTGTATGACATCCGCCCAAAGTGGCGCCGCGCCAGTTACTCCACTGACATTCTTCATGGGTGTGTAATCTGCGTTGCCAATCCAAACACCAATAGCTATATCCGGCGTGTACCCCAGCGTCCAGTTGTCGCGAAAGCTGTTGGTAGTGCCGGTCTTTACCGCCACTTTAAAGGGCAGGTTGAGAACTGAATTGCTTCCAAATGCCGGAGAGCGCGCGCCATTATCCGAGAGGATATCGCTGATGAGATAAGCGTGGTCGGCTCGGATCACCTGCTCGCCAGGCAAGGAGGGGTGTTCATAAACTATCTTGCCAAAATGATCTTCAATTTTGGAAATAGCAAACGGTGCCTGCCTGACGCCGCCATTGGCAAAGATGGCGAAAGCGCCGGTCAATTCCTGCAATGAGACATCCCCGCCGCCTAATGTTAAGGAAAGGCCGTAATCCTCCCGGGTCAACGTGGTGATACCCATACGTTCAGCAAAGGCGATAAATCCGTCTTTTTCGGAAGTTTCGGGGTTATCATAAATTCCCACAAAATCCAGCACTTTAACCGCTGGTACATTGTAAGAACTGCCCAGCGCTGTCCGCGCGCGTACCGGCCCATGAAATTTCTCGTCATAATTGACCGGTTTGTAAGGTTCACGGGTATCATCCGGGTTTCCGGAAGGTGGAAATTCGCTCGGCACATCCCAAATCAGTGTGGCGGGCGTCCAGCCTTTTTCAAAAGCAGCTGTATAGGTCAGCGGTTTAATAGAAGAGCCCGGCTGGCGAGGCGAAATGGACATATTCACCTGGCCAGCGATGGTTTCGTTGAAGAAATCAGCACTGCCAACCATCGCCAGGATCTCACCGGTGGCAGGGCGAATCGCAACCAGGGCGCCATCGGTGGCGTCATTATCCACCAGCTTATCCACCTGGGATTTTACTGCGCCCTGTGCGTAATTCTGCAGGTCAGGGTCAAGAGTTGTGTAAACTTTAAAACCGGAGCGGTAGATAGTCTGAGGATCAAATTGCATTTCAAGCTGGATCCGAATGTAATTGACCCAATGCGGGAAGGGCATATTTACCGGACGTTGGGCGAAAGGATATTTTTCAATCTCCTGGACAGCCACGACAGCTTCATCCAACCTGACGCATATCGGCACATCCCACTGATTCACACGGATACAATTGCGATCGTTGCTTAACTGATACATCAGGTTGAGCACATCCTGATGGCGCAGCAGTGTACCTTCGCGGTTAGTGAACATATCATAAATTGCTGGGGCTTGCGGCAAGCCTGCCAGGAATGCTGCCTGGGCAAGGTTCAACTGGTCAGCGGTGGTATTAAAGTAGGTTTCTGCCGCCGCCTCGATGCCGTAGGCAATATTGCCATAATAGATTTCATTTAAATACAGCTCAAGGATCTCATCCTTACTGTATTTGCGGGTGATCTCTGCTGCCAACACAATCTCACGCGATTTACGCTGGGTGGTCACCTGACTGCGTTCTTCTGGCGAAAGCAGCAGGCTGCGCGCCAATTGCTGGGTTATTGTGGAAGCGCCCGAAACTATCCTCCCGGTGGTGTAGTTCTGCCACAATGCGCGCAAGATACCCCAGGGGTCAAACCCCGGGTTGGTATAAAAATCCTTATCCTCTGTAGCAATAGTAGCCGCGATGACATAAGGGGAAATATTTTCAAGAGGGGTATAGGTCCGCCGCCCTGCGTTAGGATCCAGTATCTCATAGATGAGGTTGCTGTTGCGGTCATAAATGCGGGTGGTTTCGAACTGCGAAGCATATTGCCGCAGGTCATCCACACTTGGCAATCCGGCAGCGATGCGGAAGTATTGAAAGACAAGGAAAGAGGCTATCAGAAGGCCAATAATAATCACAAGAATAGTTGAACCAAGTAAGCCATAAAGCAGACAGGATCTGGGGCTTTTTCCATAACGTGAGAAAAAGCCTGGCTTTTTTCCATTTCCAGGCGGCTGGCTGCCTTCATACTTTGAAGACCGTTTCTTTTTGGGTTTCTTAAATATCAAGCCAAAGTTTTCCTTGATAGATTGATATTGATCTTTTATTATTTCAGAAAATGATTGGTCTGTCTCTTTTGAATTTATTTGCTCTTCAATCTGATCAATCACCGGTTCTGAATCGGAGGCATCCACATGAGAAACCGGGATGGGTAAGGGATCTTCAAGGTTTTCCGGATTGGTTTTTAGACCTGATTTATTCAGGTGACCCAATGCTTCAACCGGTTGTTCATTTCGGGATGCCGCCAGAAGACGTTTCAATCGGGCGCTTGCGGTTTCCTGGTAATTATTTTCAGTTGTATGCGGGTTTTTTTCCAAAATAACTAATCCTCTTTAAATTCCTCCACCTGGTAGGTCAAAACTTCTAGGTGTTTTTTTTGCCACAGATCAGGCAGGGCGCCCATCTTTAAGCACAGGTGGGACAAAAAATCTTCACGATCCGGTATCTGCTCCCATACTTGAGGGAGAAAGGTAGCGCGGTGCTGCCCGTCTTTAATTAAAACCCCGTCAATCCCCGGACGCAACTTGCTTATCAGATTCTCATTGTCGCTGTATTCCAAATGAATTGTCGGCGTAAGCCATGAAATTTCTATATTAAGCAGCGGTACTTCCTTCGGGGTTACTGGACTAAAACGATAATCCTCCAACGCTGCGGCAATCGCATGTTCCTGAACATCCAGTGCCAATGGTTGGTAAGCTTCAAGAGCTCCAATGCAGCCACGCAGCCGGCTGTTTATAGTCAGCGTTACAAAAGAGACGCCTTCTTCTTGTAAGTTCTTTGACAATCCTTTTAGGTCAACTTTATTAAACGGCTCCCCGTTAACCACAGCGCTGATCGCTTGCCGTGCGATTATAAGCAATTCTTTTTTATCCGCATCTGACAATTTGTCAGTCATTATTGCTTTCTCATACCTGCCAAAAAGCCTGTTTAATAATTCGTCGTTACAGTTATAATCTTTAAAGTTCAAAACAGCGTATTGAAATTATACTAATTTTAGATGGACTTTGACCGTTTTTTACATAATTAAACATGGAAGAACCAAATACTGATCCTTCCGGCGTAATTCCGGAACCTGAAGAAACACCAGTGGAAGAGGTTGAAAAGAAGCCTGCCGCTTATACAGTAATGAGTGGCTTTCAAACTGTATTGAGTATCGCAATTGCAATGGCCACCCTGCTCACCCTGTGGAACCCACGCAAGTTGCTCAACACGCCTAATCTAAACGCCCTTCTACGGGCTGAAGCTGCCCAGTCAGTGGAAACAGGGTCTCCAACGGAGGATACTACTACCCATATTGGAATTCTTGCCGGCCATTGGCAAGACAGCCCTGGCGAGGTATGCTCGGACGGATTAATCGAAGCGGATGTCAATCAGGCGCTCGCGGCCCACGTGGCGCAAATTCTGACTAAAAAGGGGTATAGGGTTGATATCTTCCCCGAGTACGACCTGGCTCTATTGAATTATCACAGCGCCGTTTTTGTGGCCATTTATTCAGGTTCTTGCTCTGAAAGCCCACAACCACCTAGCGGTTTTAAGGTCGCCAGCAGCCTGATTGCCCAAAACCCAGATGAGGTCAATCAGTTGGCGGTTTGCCTATCCGAGCAATATCAAAAAGCCACCAGATTATCTTTCACTTATGAGGTACTCAACCCCGATCATCCCTCTTATCATATCTTCCGGGACGTACACCCGGAAACCCCGGCTGTGATGATTGAGGTAGGTTCGCTGAAAACTGACAGGGGAATGATCGTCAGCCAGTCTGACACAGTCTCTGAAGGCATTGTTGCAGGGATCCTGTGTTATTTAAAGGGCCAGACCAACACGGAAAAATGAAATCCGGTAATAATTTTGACAAGGCACATTATTGCCGATCAGGGTTGTTAACCAAAGAGGATATCCATTCCCGATGGCGTATTATTTTTGTCTTTGTTTCGATTCTCTTCAGCCTATTTGCAGGATTGGCTTTTTCGTCGCTTACAGACATAACATCAGACAAAAAAGGTCGGTTGTCGGATTTTTTGGAGGGTAAACCTACCCCCATTCCAGATAGTCCACCGGTAGTAAATAAAACCTCCGTAAAATTATCTCCTTCCTCTTCAGAAGCGCTTTCCCCTTTGGAATCCGATCTGGAATTTGTTTCTTACCGCTATCATTCGTGGAATATCCCGGATGAGGTCACAAGCAGGAGCGATTTCTGGATGGAGATTGACCTGACCAATCAGATGCTTATCGCTTACCGGGATAACCAGCTTATCAGCGGTTTTAGAATCTCTACCGGTACCAGCAGCCATAAAACGGTAACCGGTACATTTAAACTATTTTCAAAATATCCGGCAATCACCATGACCGGACCTGGTTACGATCTGCCGGACGTGCCCTATTCAATGTTCTTTTATAAGGGATACGCCATCCATGGCACATATTGGCACCATAATTTCGGTACACCAATGAGCCATGGGTGTGTTAATATGAATACAGATGACGCCGCCTGGATTTACGCGAACGCACCCGTCGGTACTTACGTAATGGTACATTATTGAAAATGGCAACCAGGTTAACCAAAGATCTGTCGCGAAGAGATTTTTTAAAATTTTCAGCTCTCGCCTCTGCAGGTGCGCTGATTGATTTTCGTTCCAGCAGCGAAGCTAACTTATTAAAACTATTTGAACAATCCAAAACTGACTTGCTCGGAAGAGTATTCAAGGATGGAACACCTTCCTATAGCGAACCCTCTGCCAAGGGTCAACAGATAGCTCTTCATAATTATAATGACGTTCTTGGCTTGAAGGATGCGGTTATTCTAAAAACAGACCATCCGGTTAATGAAGTCTGGTACCGCCTGGAGGATAAAAGTTTTATCAACTCCTATGATTTTCAGCCGGTAGAGAATCAACTAAACGCTCCTCAGAGCGAGATAGTATCCAGCGGAATGTTGGCAGAGATTACCGTACCTTTCACCGATGCCTGGAGCAGTTCCACTAACGGTAAAAAATCAAACCAGATTTTCTATTTCGGCAGCACCCATTGGGTGTTTGGCCTGGGTGAAGATGAGGCGAAGAATTTATACTATTTGGTTAAAGAGGACCGCTTTAACAATACCTATTATGTGAATGCTACCCATATGCGCATTATTCAGGATGAAGAGTTGTTGCCATTATCCGAACTGATTCCACTTGATGGCAAACACATCCGCATCAGTTTGCGGCAGCAAATGATGGTCGCGTATGAAAAAAATGAACCGGTGTTAATGTCCGCGCTGGCTTCCGGGCAGCTTACTGGTAGCACGGATTTGACTACACCCGTGGGAAATTTCGCGATCAATTACAAACGTCCTTCCCGCCATATGGTCCATTCCGACCGTATGGGCGACAACGGGACAGAACTTTATGGCGTACCCTGGGTTTCATATTTTACCGAAACCGGCATCGCCTTCCACGGCACCTACTGGCATAATAATTTCACCCGCCCACACAGCCACGGCTGCATCAACCTGCCCATTCCCGCGGCACATTGGGTCTTCCGCTGGACACAACCCCACGTCCCGCCGCGTGAACAAAAATTTGTTTCCCAATTTGGGACACAGGTTGAGGTCATTTAAACTTCATAGAAATTTTTAATACCCAAGAACTTACCTTTCAATTAAAATTGTTTTAAATGGTGAATTAATGACTAACAGTGCAGTTTTTGAAGGTTTGGTTTTTGATGAGAATGATTGCGTTCTTGAAGTCTCTTACGTGGGCAGTGACCCGTGCTATGTAATCAATGACGCGGGGTTTTTGCGCCATATCCCTGCCCAACAGGTGGATACCCAGGTGCTGGATGTAATGCGTGAACAGATCACAGAAAACAAGGATCTGATCAGCGAGCAGACCGCGAAAATGATCGGCCAGGATGATATCTTTACGCATGCCATTATCAATAACCAACTTGAAAATATTGATGATCAAATGAACCACCTGATGGAACAGGGCATGCCTGAAAGCGGACGGTCGTACCTTGGCATGCTCGGCTTTAAAATTGTGGTGAACTATCATGGTGAGGTAGTGCGGGTGGACCAGCCGACAGCCCAGACAGGTGAAGAAGAATAACCATCACAGGACAAATTAAAGATTGAGAGTGAGACATGAATACATCCGAATACAGTATCGATGTAAGTGAAGTCAATTTCGAGTATGAAGTAATCACGTTTTCAAAGAATGTACCCGTTCTTGTAGATTTTTGGGCGGAATGGTGCCAGCCCTGCAAGTCACTCAGCCCTATTTTGGAAAGGCTTGTGGCTGAAGCCAAAGGCAGTATGCGCCTGGCGAAAGTTAATATAGACCAGAATCCCAATCTGGCAAGACAGTTCAATGTGCGCAGTATCCCCACGGTAAAAGCGTTCATTGAAGGGCAGGTCGCAGGCGAATTCGCAGGTGCTCAGCCAGAGGGGCGCGTGCGGGAATTTATCAGCAAGCTCACCCCTCCCAGCCCGCTTGATCTGGATATCGAAAAAGGTCAAGGCTTGCTGCTTTCGCACCAGTGGAGCGAAGCGGAGAAAATTTTGCAGGGCGTCTTAAACCAGAAACCGGAATCGGCTGTTGCGCGGCTGGGGTTGGCGAAAGCCCTGCTCGCTCAGGGTAAAGCAGATGCTGCGCTGGGTTACCTGGAAGAGATCCCGGACAGCCGCGAACTGCATACAGCCGAACTATTAAAACCTTTTGCTCTCGCTTTGCAACGCATGGACCGTGGAGACCTCCCTGAAGACTCCGACCTTGACGCTGTCTTTCACAACAGCCTGCGACTGGCCAGGCAGGGCAAGTTCCCACTCGCGCTGGACGGTTTGCTGGATATTCTCCGACAGGACAAACATTACCGCGACGAACTTGCGCGCAATGTGATTCTGGGAATTCTGGAACTGATGGGCAACGAAGACCCACAAACCAGGGAATATCGCTCAGAACTGGCGTCAGCGCTGTTTTAGACTATTAAACCAGGTGGAAAAATCAGCTGGTTTATTCATTCTTTGTAAAAATATTCACCGATTCAATGTGAAAGGTCTGTGGGAACATATCAACCAATGTGGATGACTCCAACTGGTAACCCGCTTCAATTAGATATTTTGCTTCCCGCGCTAGTGTGGAAGGGTTACAGGAAACATATATCAACATCCGTGGTGACTTTTCGATGATCGCCTGAGTAGCTTCACGTTTAAGTCCCGATCGAGGCGGGTCAACGATCATACAATCAGGCTTTTCTTTAATAGAGGGAATGATCTGCTCTGCTTTACCTTGATAGAGGGAAACATTGTTATAAGCGTCCAGATTAACTGCGAAGTCATCGCAGGCAGATGGAGAAGATTCAATCCCGATAATCTGGTCAGCGTTTTCCGCCAGGAACGCGGAAAATAACCCCACCCCGCAAAAAACGTCCATAATGGAACGGAAGCCAGAATTCACTACCGCTTCCCCAACCGCTTTTACCAAGACTTTTGCGGCTGCAAGGTTAGTTTGAAAAAAAGCGCTGGCCGAAAGTCTAAAATCCTTTCCCAACATCCGCATCACCAAATGGTCATATCCTGCCATAACCACCTGATCCGCTCCACTGAGATGGATAATCGAGGCAAGCGCTTCTGTTTCCATTTCAGGGAGCTCCTTTTCACTGCCGCGCAAAACTAGCATCAAATCACCGTCGTTATTCTGGCGCACTTCAACGCGCTCAAGCTGAGTGCCGCGTTCAAATTCAATCTGCGGCCAAAAAGCGCCGATTTCGGGCATGGGCAATTGGCACTCACGCACCTCAAACGGCTGGTTATTATAAAAATCGGCAAAACACAATTTACCGCTTGCCGAAAGACTGAATTGCAATGTGTTCCTGTAACCCCATTCTTCAGTGGATGGGATAACCTTTGTGATTTTAGGCATATCAAGGTGCGCGATCCTCTGCAGCTGTTCAATAAAAATCGCCCGCTTATATTCCAGCTGAAGGCTGTAAGGGATATGTTGGTAATGGCAGCCGCCGCACACCCCAAAATGCCCGCAGCGTGGAGTAATCCGTTGAGCGTGTCGGTCAACTACCGTGACAAGTTTCGCAAACGCGTGGCCTTTTTTCTCTTCAATAATTCGCGCCTGTATGGTTTCACCAGGTAATACAAAAGGTACAAACACAGCCCTGCCATCCGGCAGCCGGCTGAGCCCGTAGCCTTCGTAAACCAGAGATTGAATCTTTAAAGTGAAAAGTTCTTCCATATGCTTTAAGTTTTTATTAGAGGCAATAAACAATAGATTACATAGTTCTTAGGTGTTCAAGTTTATAGGAATTATATCTTCTGAAACAAAAAGACCCATTTGAGGGTCTTCAGGCGGAGAGGGTGGGATTCGAACCCACGATACCTTGCGGTATACGCGCTCTCCAAGCGCGCGCGTTAGGCCAGACTACGCAACCTCTCCAAAACCAACTTTTTGGCTGGCGGCGAAATTATAACATATCAGCCTATAATCAAATTTTGCTGCCTTTATCGTAAAATCAGGCGATACATTTATATTATTTCTGCGTATATTAGATAATAATCTTGAGAGATTCCTAATTTTCATAATCCGGAGGGAAAATGGCTGTAGAAATTCGTATCATGAAAGCCAATGATTATTCAGGTTCTTTGAGCCTGTGGCAATCGCTCCCTGGTCTGGGGCTGAGCGGCGCTGACAAGGAAGACGCAATTCAACGCTTTCTAGAAAAAAATTCCAAAACATGCTTTGTCGCCAAGGATGGCAGAAAGATTATCGGGACAGTACTCGGCGGCAGCGACGGCCGACGCGGTTATATCTACCACCTGGTTGTTTACAAGGACTATCAGCAGCAAGGTTTGGGCAGGCAGCTCCTAGAAAAATGTCTTGCAGCATTGAAAGCCCAAGGGCTACAGAAATGCCATATTTTCGTCATAAGCAGCAATATAGAAGGGCTGAATTTTTGGATTAAATTTGGGTGGCTGCTGCGTAATGACATCCTGGTGATGTCCAAAGATCTGTAGTATTTCAAATGAGTGCATTTTTAAAATTTGTGCTAAAACGCCTTATGGCGATCCCCGTCACACTTTTTATCATTACTGTCATCATATACGGGATTGTGATACTTATGCCTTTGGAATCACGAATCAATCTCTATATGCCCAAATCAAATAGTAATTTCCCGGGCTGGCAAGAGCGAATGCATGAAAAAATCATTGAGCGCAATCATATGGATGATACTTTTCCAGTCCAATATTATTATTGGGTGCGCAGCCTTTTTGAAGGAGAGTGCGGGTACAGTCCAACTCTCGATAAAGATGTCCTCCCTGAGCTGATAAAGAGGACGCTGGTTATTTTTAAATTAATCTTTTACTCGCTTCTGTTTCAAATCCCCCTTGGCCTTTTAGCCGGGGTCTGGTCAGCAAGGAAGAAAGACCATCCGGAAGATTACGCCGCCAGACTGATTTTAGCGAAAGTAGAAATAGATTAGAATACTTCCCACAGCATGTTACTGTCCGCCAGATCACCAACGTGATTTAAAAACTGTATGCGGATAAATTTGTTTTAATTATCCCTAGAAATATTTTTTATATCAAAGTTTTTTATTTTCCATATAACGGGTGACTGCTGGCAGGTATACAAATAAATTCCAAAACTTTGAGGTCAAAGAAATTATCTGAATTATCAGGGATAATTACAGCTGCAGTATCCGCTCCGCGGTGAGTTCCAGCAACTGCGATTACCGGTTTGCCTGTATCAACCAATCCCGCATCAGCCGCCATCATGGCAATCTCCAGCATAACCTTCATACCGGAACCAAATAGTCTCAGGACATCAGTGATGATTTCATCTTGCTGGTAAGTTTCTAGTTTTTTTCTGATTGCACGGTTCACGCCTGCGAAACTGTGCTGAGCGGTGAGGATTTTTCCACCACCCATTTCTATTGCTTTGCGATTTTCTTCGGTTAGTTCCTGAGTGTTAGAGCCAGCATAGCCTGTTACATGGCTGACCACAAGCACTTTTATATCTTTCAAAACTTTAACAGCAAGGTTACCGGTAAAACCAGTTGTGGAAGCAACAAGGGCTGTTGAAATATTCAATTCCTTTGCCCGATGCTCAACCAACTCCAGAACACGTTCGGTATTATCTCGGCCGGATCCTTCAAAATAAATAGTGGTTGATTTGATTTCTTTCATTATCAACTCCATGAATTGGTCATGCCTATTTTTGTGTATTTCAGGATTAAAGAAGAGCTATTCCTTAAAAAAGGAATGGCTCCTCTTGGCCGAATTCAATTCTTATGGGTATATTACCTGACCCGGAGCGTTTCCAGAGCGCAAGACTTGACTTACATTTCGCCATGTGCAGCAACTACTTTAGGGAAGGCGATTTCACTTAAAGCGGTGAGAACTTTTTGATATATCCGGCTTTCAATATGAAGTGAGAATTCTTTTCCCCTATGACATTATTATAATAATTCAATCGTTATAATAGTAGGTCAGTATCAGGACTAGATAAAACAATGATAAAAAATTCAAATAAATTATTACTATTTCTATGGACAGGTGTCATTATTCTGGGATTCCTTGCATTCCGTGAATTCTATAACCTCAATATCCTGGCTTATGTGGGTGCCCAGAGTATTTGGGAATCCAGGCGATTTTTAGCTTTCCTGATCGTTTCTATTTTTTTCTTTCTAGGTATCTTATATAGTTTATTTCGCATCCTGCAAAAAAGACAATTTAGCGCGCTCGTTTCATTCAATAAACTGGCTGATTGGCTAAAATCATTTGCTGCTTTAATTCTCATTCTCATCCCTGGCCTCGGGAAGTGGATACTCCCCTTGCCCGAAAATTTCGCCATCGGATTCTGGATGGAATTGTTCATTATTTTCTTATTAGCAATTTTTATAAATTACTTCTTATTTGAAGAAAAATCCTCGCGGAATTCATTGTTAAAAATCGGGGGTTTCATCCTTCTGGCAGGGGTAGGCCATGCTATTTTATACAAACTCAGCCAGGTGACCAGCTATCCCTTCACCCTTTACT
>Ga0315295_10001863_pt1 | contig 17976 bp, 20 predicted proteins | sample YL17G14_0_MG_FD_204453 | JGI IMG/M metagenome (GOLD analysis project Ga0315295, IMG submission 204453) | Sediment microbial communities from Yellowstone Lake, YNP, Wyoming, USA - YL17G14_0 | ecosystem: Environmental > Aquatic > Freshwater > Lake > Sediment | place: USA: Wyoming | collected... | reverse complement strand
GACCCTTGCCGATGTTGAGATATGTCAGTAATAGACGATTACGTCAAGGAAATTGAGACTCTGCTCAGTACCCTGCCCTTAAAGCTTTCGACGAGAATTCAGGCTGAAAACAGGGGCGACATAGCGCTCTATTTGAAGGTAGAAATCGTCTTTGCCGATGGAAGCGAATTGCATGCCAGAGAATATTTTGCTGCGCTTCCCGCATTTACAAAAATTGCTTACTCATATCATTATCAGGACAATATCAGTAATATGATCTTCAGGTATGACAATACTGAGCATTATTCTGAAATATCTACCTATCCTCATCATAAACATTTAAGGGATACCGTAATACACTCAAGAGAAACATCTTTGAAAGAGGTCGTTGACAAGATTCTCTATTTGCTATTCAAAACTAAAAAACATGAGCAATAAGGACAAGCCCCGCCGTCCTCTTGCTGAATGGTTGCTTGATTACTTCTTCAAGACCGATGCCGGAACTTACCGCCTTCCTCAGTCTGATGAAGAGAAAAAGCTGAAGGCTGAAGGCAGGGCAAAAGGGACGCACAGGCGTATAAAGAGATTTATCACATACCTTCAGCAGGGCGTTGCCATACCAATGAAAGAGCAACCGAATGACGCGACCCTTGCCGAATGGCTGAGGTACTGCAAGCGGTCCGGCCTCTATGAGCAGGGCAAGCTCCTCTATGAAAAAGGTGGCCTGAACCTCGACAACCTTTCAGAAAAGGATATGGTGACCGCCGAGGAAGACTATCAGGTCTGCGTCCGTCTGCTTGCGAGGGAGAATATGAAAGGCGAAAAGGGAAAAAGTTCAAAAGAGAAAAAGGAAAAGAGGAAATGAGATGAATACAACTGAAGAAAACGTTCTCGACAAATTCAAGTCATTGCTCTTGGAGCGGGACAGGGTTCATAAAATGATTCTCTTCGGCTCACAGGCACGCGGCGACGCCGGGCCATACTCCGACATGGATGTCGTTGTTATTCTCGACAATTTATCTGATGAGCGTGATTTTGATTACGTTAGCGATTGTGCGTGGGAGGCTGGGTTTGAGCATGGAATCGTCATAGTGCCGGTTATTTTTACCCAGGAGGAATGGGAGAACAGTCCTGAACGGTATTCGCTGCTTGCACAGGCAGTGGAGGCTGAAGGTATGCCTCTATGAAAGAAGAAGAGATCAAAAATCTTATAAAATACCGGCTTGAACAGGCTGAGACAGCGCTGGGAGATGCCAGGTTTCTTCTTTTTCGGAAAGATTCCGGACAAGCCGGAATGACAAATTATCCGGGACTTATGTCGCTGTACAACTCTGATTTTCACAAGGCCAGATATACTGCATTTAAGGTAACGGAAGCTTCTTCATGATTTCCCGGTAGAGTGCCTTCCCTTCGCAAGCCCATCTCCAGTCACAGTCGGTACAGCAGGCTGCATTCCATGCAGGGAATACCGACGGGAGTTTTTCTCCTATCGCACTCCATTCCGCCACCATGTCGGTTGAGAGACCGAGGAGTTCCAGGGCCATCCGGTCCATCTCCCTGATCTCCTCTTCAGCTTGCTTATTGTAGTGGCATTGCTCCTCCAAGAGATGAGGGCATCTCCTGCACACATCATCAGGACCGCTGCAGACCTCTATCCCCCTATTTTCTGCATGCTCAAGGATGGACCTGAGATACTCTGCGAAATCAGGGCTATACCCCTCCCCGCAGAAGAAATGGAGGCATATGAGATGGTGTCCCCTGAGTTTCGGTGTTGTCCCCATTACAGTGTATCGGGAAACTGTTCTATGAGATCTCCAATGCCTCCCTTGTAATCCGGTCAGCCGTTTCAAAAATAGATTTCTTTCCTTCCTCTGTCCTGGCTTCTATATAGAACCTTACCTTCGGCTCTGTGCCGGAGGGCCGGATCATCAGCCAGGAGCCGTCGTCGAAGATAAGCTTTGTTCCGTCTATTGTGATAACATCCTGGACTGTCCTCCTGCTTTCCCCGAAGGTGAGGGATGTTCCTTTCATATAGCGTTCCTTGACAGAAGCGAGTTTTTCCTTCAAGGGCTCTCCTGCTAGAAAACGTTCCACAGCAATACCCGAACGGTCAGGATAGAAGTGGCCGTACTCATTCATGAGGTCGCTGAGATAGTCACTCAGGTTCTTGCGTGTCGTCGCGATCATCTCTATTGCGAGGAGGAGACCGAAAATTGCATCCTTTTCGGGGGTGTGGTTATACCCTGAAATACCGTCTGACTCTTCAAAAGCGATGATCGCCCTTTCCGGGGAAGTCCTCAGGAGATAAGGCCTGAAGAACTTGAACCCAACCTTAGTCTCTTTCACAGGAACGTTTAGTTTCCTTGCTATCGCATTCACAAAGTTGCTTGTCCCCACTGACTTTGCCACAATGCCCCGCATCTTTTTGTAGACATGGAGAAAGTGGAAGGCCATTGCGCCGAAATAATTCATCGGGATCTGCATAGTACCATCGGCATACCTGATGCGATCGCCGTCTGGATCTATAATGGCTCCGAGTTTGTACCTGGCACTGCTCTCCCTGAGTACCTTCTCTACACCCTCCATGTTTTTCTCCGATGGCTCGGGAGCCAATCCTCCGAAGAGTTTGTCGTCATCAGTCCTCAGATACCTGAGATTGTCGCTGTTGCCGAGGACCCTTTCGAAGCGCCCCCTTGTGGAACCATGCATATTGTCGATGCAGATAATGCAGGATTCCTTCCGTATAAATTCCTTGATCCTGTTGAGATTCAACGTCTTTCTCTCTGTAATGTACTTGATGTAAAGGGATGTAAGGTCGACCTTCTCAACTGCGCCGGGGCGCAGATGGGAAAGATGAGTTCCCTCGCGCATCATCCGGTTTGCTCTCTCCTCTATCTGCGAGGTGATCTCTGGCCCGGCAGGGCCGCCGTCAGAGGGGTTGAACTTGAAGCCTGCGTAATTAGCCGGGTTATGGGAAGGGGTGAGGTTAATCGAACAGGCGGCATGAAGCATCTCGATGCCTGTCGAAAATTCAGGTGTTGCCGCTTCTCCCGCATACCATGTCCTTATCCCCTCCTTATCAAGAAGCCCTATGACTTCCATCGCAAACTCAGGTCCCAGGAATCTGTTGTCGTGTCCCACAATAACGCCGCGCTCTTCGAATTCCCGGAAGTCAGTAACCCCTATCGCCTCCATCACCGAGGGATTCCCCTCCTTGAACATTTCGATAATTGCCGATGTGACGATACGAACGTTATTGAATGTGAAATCGGTGCCGATCTCCCCTCTCCATCCCGATGTGCCAAATTCTATGTATGCAGGCGCAAGGTTCTCTCTCGCAAACTTCTCTATTACAGAAAGGAGACCCCTCTTCTTCTCTACATCAGAGAGTATCTCCTTCCAGCAGGAAGCAGCGTTCACAAATTTTTGAGTTATGGTTTCTCTCCTTTCTCACACCTTTGAGCGATGCAGGTTACTGCTCAATTCGTTCATCGATAAAACCTATTTCGAAAATTTTTTTTACGGTTTCTTTCCACGAGCTAATTTGGATTAATTCAAGGGGGCATGGTGATTGAGGAGGCCATTGTTCGAAAAATTCACGTATGACCGCGTCGTTGCCGCCTTCATATAAGGCATCACCAATGAAAAATATTTTTTCAATACCCATGCCTAAGAACGTACGTACTGCCTTGGTCTTATCTTGGCCTACTATACCAATGTCAAAGGATGTCTGCCCCCCAAGGGTGATTGTCAACCCTCGTGTACTTATAAGGGATGACAATTCACGTTTTAGGTAATTCATAATCTTTTGCCTGTATCCATGGACATGATCGAATTCCACGAATTTTTTTCTATTTTGTTGTACCTCCAAATCTTCTACGGTAGACCTCCCTATAGGACTAAAGTTGATCATTGATTCACGGAAGGTTATTGTTTCACCGATAACGTTAAGAGAGTCCGGAAGTTTAATATCTTGTAGTTCTAAACTCTTTTTCAACACCTCTATGAGAAAATTATGATCTGTCACACCAAGGTAATCGTGAATATTGAATGACGCAATTACCTCAATTGACATCTCTTTAGAGTAGTCACATCGGTAATGGATAGCACCATTGCTGAGGAAGGCGTCAAACCCTTTGCGAAAACCGAATTCATAGAGTGGCTCAAAAAACTGATCTTTTAAAAGCCCAATATGGCTCCCTGCGACAACGTGAAAGGGGATATTGAGACGATCTAAGATATTGGCCATTGTTTCTGTGAGTGGTTGCCTGGGTGGAGTAATTGTATTGTCTATATCTAGAAGTACGACCTTTTTCATACTGATTTTCCATTTGCCCTGCCCACGTTTCTATTTCTAAAAAATGGTTAATTTTTTCAGATGTATTTGAATTCTACAGCAGGAAGCAGCGTTCGCAAATCCTTGAATCATGCTTTCTCTTCTCTCTGACGATTCCTTTGTATATTCTCCTTATCGCTCTCCGACGACAATTCTTTCACCTTCCGGCGCAATCCTATAAAAGCGAGCACTGCCGCCCCTATCGCGAGCGTCAGCCGTGCGATGGCCCCCAAAAGAGAGAGAACCCTCTTTATAATGCCCATGTTACTCTTCCCTTTCTGATTTGCCAAGGCAGTCTCAAGTAATGCCTTATTTTTTCACCCTCCCCTCAATCCCCTCCCATTTCACTTCCAGATCGCTACGAGCTAAGTGAAACGCTCACCGAGGGTTTCAGGCTCACCGACACGATGACCTTGCGGTCTTTCATTTTGTAGTGAACATCGAGTACATCTGAGATACCGTAAGTGATGGGTTGGTAGAGGGGTCTCAGTTCGAATCCTATGATGCAATCCCTGTCATCCATGATTTTTGATAACCGGGAGCCCATAAAGGAACTGTTCATTTGTATGAAACCCTCAGCTCTCTCGAGTGCCTCTCTTGCCGGGACCCCTTTCACGATCCTGTACGCGAATTCCGGTGCAAAGGGCTCGAGAGTGTAGAGGTCATCTTCCTTGTCGAGGAATGCGATCGTCTCGATGCTACCCGAATGAGATCCACTGTAGAGAATGAGTGTGAAGGTGCCTCTCACCTCCCCGGCCCTTGCGAACTCCGTCTTCAGCCCCACTGCTACGCCAAACCGATTTTTTTGAGGAGATCCATCCCCTGCCCCGTCAACCCTCCTTCCGGAATCTTTCCCTCAGGTGTAAGCTTGTCAATAAGATCGGGCAGGAGTTCAGCGAGCTTCGATCTTGTGTCATCTGCGGATAATCCCGAGGCATCGGAAAACCTGCGGAGCTGATCCTCTCCAAGGCCCTGCTGGATCTGTTCTGCAGAGATCGGAAGGTTCTTTCCCGTGCTTATCCATGACGAGATGATATCGGCAAGGCCCTTCTGATTGAAGGATTGCACAAGGCCCGACAGACCGCCTGATTCCTTGCTCGTCAGCATCCCCATCACCACCTTGATCAAACCTGAATAGTCCGAGCCTCCTCCGCTAAAGGCACCCAAAACCTTACCGGCAATGTCGTCAAAAAGACCCATCTCTTCTCCTCCTTTGTTTCTGTTTTGTTTTTTGACCCGGCCTTGATGATTGCATATAAAGTCAAGATCTCTATTCCCCGCCCCCCTTTCAAAGGCCTCTTGTCCCCCTCAAAACCCTCAGCGGCGTGCGTCATTGGTGCGAAGAGATCATCCGTTCGGCGAGGGTGAAACTGTTCCCTATGCAGTCGTTCATTGCGACCCCTTTGTATGCATTCCCTGCGAGGTACAGGCCTTTGTGGTGTGAAAGTGCTTCCTCAAGCGTTGCAAGCTTTTTGTAGTGACCGATCTCATACTGGGGGATCGCCTTTTCATACCTGTAGATCCAGAAAAACTCAGGCTCAGCCTTTATTCCGGCGATATCCGCCAGTTCTTCCTTCACCATTGAAAGCATCCTCTCATCATCCATCAATGCGAGCTTTGGGGAACGTGCGCCGCCGACCATGGATCTCAAGAGGACATACCCTTCAGGGGCCCTGTTTGAAAATATGCTTGAATCGATGAGGGTACCGAGTATCTTCCTCTTTTCCTTCCCAGGCACCAGGAACCCGAAGAAGTTCGTGTCCTTTTTGATCTTCTCTCTCTGATATCCCAGTGCGACAACCGAAATAGGCGGATAGGGGATGCCCATGAGGATTTCGGAAACCGGCTTATCCAGATCCTTGATGATCTCAGCAGTGTCGTGTGCAGGAGACGCAAGGACAACAGACTCTGCCTCGTAGATCGAGCCGTCACTGCAGTAGACTGTATAGCCCTTTCCGCTTTTCTCGATACTTTGCACGCTCTTTCTCGTCTTGATGATGTCCCCGAGATAGCCCTTGAGGGTGTAAATGAGACTGTACATGCCTTGAGAAAAGGAGTAGAGTGTGCCACCCGGCCCGGCCTCAACCTTTTTGCCAGACCTCTTTGCCTCCCCTTTGAGAGAGAGGAAGCCCCTGATCAGCCCACCGTATTTCTGCTCTAAATCATAGACCTTGCCGAAACAGCTCTTGATGCTCATCTTCGAGGGATCTCCCGCATATACCCCCGAGGCCATGGGGTCGAGCAGCTTCTCGAAGAATTCCCTGCCTACCCTTCTCACGGCGAATGATTCGAGTGTCTCGTCTTCTTTTTGTGCCTTGGGGACGAAAAATTCTCCCATCATCCTCAGCCTTCCTGGAAGACTGAGGAAATTAGAGAGGAAAAAGGCGATTGGAGAATCTGGAATCATCTGGAGCCTGCCCCCTGTGTAGATATACCTCTTCCTCGCACTGTCGCTGCTTCTGAGGGGTTCCAGGTTGAGCTTACGGGCAAGCTGGAAGGTAGCCGGTTTATTATCAAGGAAGCCGTTCACCCCAGCCTCGCAGAGAAAGCCCTGGATTCTGTTGGTCCAGATCTTCCCTCCTGCGCGGATATCAGACTCTAAGATCGTAATATCGAGATTCGGATCTTTCTCCGAGAGGGTATACGCCAGGGAAAGCCCGGAGATCCCCCCTCCGACGATGAGAATACTATCCATTTATTTTCTCCTGCAATAAAAGGCTTTGAAAGATGTCTACCCTGTCTTTTTTAAAACAATTAAGATAAGTATACCATGCCTTTCAACAAATGCGATGTATCCGCCTCAGTGAAGCGGCAATATCCCTGGCAAAATCAGCAAGTGACTCGTCACGCGCTCCGAAGACGACATAGGCATCATGTTCTCCCGCCCGTTCGATGAGGGCCTTTCTCTCTTCAATTACTTTGACTGACTTCCCCCTTGCATGAATCCCCTCTGCGATGTGATAGCTCGATATATCCCTTTTCACAGTGCCTCCTTCATATAAGATGGGGAGGAGGATGAGGTGGTCGGAGTCCCTGAGGTTCATAGAGAAGGTGTCGATATATTCCTTCTGCATCATCCTTGTTGGTGCAAAACCGTGGGGCTGAAAGATATAGCAAACCTCCTTGCGGATCACCTTCACCGTTCCCATGAGAGATGAGATCTTGTGGGGATTGTGGGCATAGTCATCGATGACGAGCCTCTTCCCATCATCGAGATGGATGTCGAAGCGCCTCTCGATCCCTGAGAAGGCCTCTAAAGCACTGGCAGTGTCAAGGAGTGGTATCCCCATTTCTGATAGCATTGCGATGCATGAGAGGGCGTTATAGAGGTTGTGTTTCCCTGGCAGTGAGAGACTGAACTTTATCCCCTTCACAGAGAACTCTGAATGCAATGGGTGGAATGTAAATTCTATCGCCCTGTAGTGAGAAGGGCTGTCTACCGAAAAGTAAATAGGACTCTTGGGTGTCAATGCCATGAGGTTGCGGTCGTCGGCATTCATCACGACCTTCCCCCTCGTATGCCTGGTGAGGGTCTCGAACATTATCAGTGTATCTTCAATGGAATGGTGGTCATACGCGATGTTCAGGACGAGAGCATGTTCTGGCCGGTAATTCACAAGTGTCCCGTCGGACTCGCATGCCTCTGCCACGAGGATGTCAGAATCACCGGTCACAGAGTTGCCCGGGTTCGTCTCTGTCCTGAACTGTTTGACCCTCCCGCCACCTATGAAACCGGGGCTAAGACTAAGTCTCTGCATAAGAAAGGCGAGCATGCCGGAAGTGGTCGATTTCCCGCTCGTGCCCGCCACTGCCACCGTCTTGAAACCGGAGATGATCTCGGCAAGGAACTCAGGCCTGCTTTTAACCGGCACCCCGAGATCCCGAGCCCTCATTATCTCGGGACGGTCAGGTTCGACTGCGGTACTGAAGACTGCAAAATCGTAGGATCGGTCAATGCCGCTCCCGTCCTGAGGCAAAATAGGAATCCCCTTTGAATTCGACAATATGAAGACTGGGTGGCTCCGGTTTCTCTCAAACGCCCTGTCCGATCCTGCAACAAAGTGCCCGCTGTCGGCCATAAAAAAGGCAAGCGCCGACATGCCGCTCCCGCCTATTCCTGAGAAGAATATCCTCAAAGGTCTCCCGGTCACTCTGGTATTATATCAAAGTATAAACCGGAAGATGGGAAAGGAGGACTTGTACATGGATATGAGGATTTTCGAAAAGATGGAGCCTGCCCAGATCAGGAGCTATCTCGAATTCCTGTTCTGGCACTACAGGGTAGTTGATGGATTCTGGTTTATCTTTATGGCACAGATGTTTGGCCAGGAGGCTGCAGAGAGGATCAACGAAAAGGTCTGGGGGAGTGTCTCGAAGATGGCTGCAAAGGATCTGCTGAAGAGGTTTGCAATAGAGGAACGGGGACTGAAGGGGTTTCTCCGTGCACTCAGGCTCTATCCATGGACGATCATCATAGGATACGAGATAGAAGAGAGCGAACGTGAGGTGTATATTACCGTTCCCCATTGCCCGCCCCAGGAAGCGAGGCTCAGGAGGGGACTCGGCGAGTTCGTCTGTAAAGAGATGCACCTCGGCGAATTCAGGAGCATCGCTGAAGTTGTTGATCCCGGGATCAAGGTGGAGTGCCTCTTCGCACCGCCTGACCCCCGCCCAAGCGATATGTTCTGCAAGTGGAGGTTTTGGGTACAATAAATATGAATAGTGCAAAGAATAAGGAAATGGAAGACATCCCTCAAGGCCTTTATAAGGCGATGAAACATTTGATTCAGGCTTGGAATGTCATACTTCACATTGACTGTGGTTTTCATTTGGGCTTGGAATGTAGCTACCGATACTTTGAGGTATCGCCAATAAAGGCTTTTCGGGACATCTGCCATTTTCATATTGATTGAGTTTTTGCAATTGGTGGGTTGAGTCAGACCATGTATGGCTATATGGGGAAAAGCGTCCGTGTGGACCTCACCAGGAGGGATGTTCACATCTATGATACCCCCGAAGCCCTGTGCAGCGAGTTCCTCGGCGGAAGGGGAATGGGCGTTGCAATGATCGCCGACCGGATCACCAGGAAGTACGATGCACCTGAGATGCCCCTTATATTCGCCACCGGTCCCCTCGTGGGCACATCTGCTCCCACATCAGGGAGGATGTCCGTTGTTTCCCGTTCTCCCTTGACAGGGACGGTATTTGACAGCTCAGTTGGAGGGCGCTTCGGAACAGAGCTCAAGAAGGCGGGATTCGACCTTATCGAAATTGTTGGATGCTCGGAGAAGTGGGTGGTACTCCATATCGAAAACGGCTGCGTCTCAATCGAAGACGCCGATGCGTTGGAGGGCAAAAACACTACAGAGATGAAAAACCTCTCAGGGGGCGGGGGTGCATATGCCTCAATCGGGGTCTCGGGGGAGAGAAGGGTCAGGTTCTCATCGATTGTCTTTGACGGTCATTATTTCGCCGGAAGGGGTGGTCTCGGCGCGGTAATGGGTGCAAAAAGGGTGAAGGCGCTCAGGGTGAAGGGCAGCCGGAAGATCCCTGTAGCCGATTCGGCCGGTCTCTCAAAGGCCCGGGAGGAGATCATGAGGCTTTTACGGGCATCCCCGGCCGTGTTCGGAGAACTGGGGCTATCGGAATTCGGCACGGCAGCCCTTGTCGATCTCATTCATACCAGGAGGATGGAACCGACAGAGAACTTCAGAAAGACCTTTTTCCCCCATTCCTCAAACTACTCAGGATATGCCATGAAAACCATTTACAAAGCGAAGAAGACAGGGTGCTCCGGCTGCCCGATCCTCTGCAAGAAGATAGGCGCCGGGGGGGAGGTGATACCGGAATTCGAGACCGTCTCCCACTTCGGTGCCTTGAACGGCTGCAGTGACATGCCGGCTATCATTGAGGCGAACAGGATCTGCAATGATTATGGACTCGACACCATCAGCGCTGCGTCGACGATCGCCTGTTTTTCAGAGATCCGGGGGGAGAAGCTCCCGCCGGGAGAAATGCTCGATCTCCTCCTGAAGATCGCGAAACGTGAAGGTACGGAAGGAGATGCGCTCGCGGAGGGGTCATTGAGCTATGCCACATCTGTTGGCCATCCCGAGATGAGCATGTCGGTCAAGGGGCTTGAACTCCCGGCATACGATCCACGCGGCGCTTATGGCATGGCCCTGGCGTATGCGACCTCCAACAGGGGAGGGTGTCACCTCAGGGCATACCCGATCAGCCACGAAATCCTCAGAAAGCCGGTGGCCACAGACAGGTTCTCCTTCGAGGGCAAGGCGAGGATAATAAAGATTGCGGAAGACATGAATGCCGTCATCGATTCCCTCACTGCCTGCAAGTTCGTCTTCTTTGCTGCGAGCCTCGAAGAGTATGCGAAGGCCGTGACTGCAGTGACAGGAAGGCATTATGATGTCCAGTCACTCCTGAAGATCGGTCAAAGGATCTGGAACCTTGAGAGGCAACTGAATGAGCGTAACGGGTTTAGCGTCTCCCACGACGACCTCCCGGAGCGGTTCTTCAGAGAAGAGGGGACATCGAGCAAGAACATCAGAATCCCTCCCATCGACAGGGCTGCCTTCCTGAAGGCGAGGGATAACTATTACCGCATCAGGGGATGGCAGGTGTCGTGGAACACCTCATAGAGAAATACCTCGGGAAGCTCGAATCCCATGGGCTCGCAGTTAGGGATAAGGCGGTATTCCTGGCCCTTGACGCCGAACTCTTCTCGAACAGACCCGTAAGGGATGAAGTGCTCGATCTGGCCGGACTCTTTCGGCTTATGAACATCAACACCGTTCTCTTCTCTGAACCATCTGAACCATACAGGAGCATCATCAGGGAGATTATAAGATACGACGTGGACTCAGTGACGCAGGGACGGATTATCCCTCCGGACTGCGAGACGAGGACCTTCCTCCATGATATCCCTGTGGTGGAAAAATTTTCCTTAGAGGCGATCGCGGAGGCCCTCTCACGGAGAAAGGCCGTGCTCGTGAGGGATAGAGGCATCGTCACATACGGTGTCGTGACGCCGGAGCAGGCCTTCGTGTCATTCAGCTCCACCTGTTTTGCAACCTTCATCAAATATTTCCATGACAGCCTCCTCTATCTCGGAAACTGCGAAGGCTACCGCACGATTCCGGAGGATATGTTCGTCGAAGGTTTCAACAGGATCACACGCCTTCTCTCCCACGTTGCCGTTTTTGGAGAAAAGGGAGAGGTATCAGGACCACCTGGAGGAAAGCTGATGGCAGGTCCTCCCCTGAATGGGGACGATGTCATCATGATGCTCGCAGAAGCAGGGAGGGCTGTGGTGGCGCACCGCCTAGTTGATTCGTACTTCGGGAACATCTCTTATGTCCATGACAACACCATCTTCATCAGCCAGACGGGGAGCTCATTGGATGAGCTCGAGCACTGCATCGACGCCGTCCCCCTTGATGGTTCGTCATCCATCGGGATCACCGCGTCCTCGGAACTCACAGCCCATAAGAGGATATACCATGAGACAGGTGATAATGCCATACTCCATGGACATCCGAAGTTCTCGGTCATTATGTCGATGCATTGCCTGAAGGAGGGGTGCGACAGGAACATCTGTCATAAATACTGTAGAGAGAGGCGGTCTGTTGCGGGGATTCCTGTCGTCTCCGGTGAGGTCGGCACCGGTCCGACGGGGCTGCTTCATACGGTGCCCAAGGCGATGAGAGAAGGCAAAGGGGCGATTGTGTATGGCCATGGCGTCTTCACTTCAGGGAAGGGGGATTTCCGGGGACCCTTCAGGATGCTCAGGCAGATCGAGGAGCGATGCAGGAAGGAATACTTCTCCCTCATGGAAATATGTCCCGGTATCTGCAGGGCGTGAGGCAACCCGCCTTTGCATTTTCCTCATGTTTTAGGTATCATTGTTGAATGTTCAGACCATTTTCTACAACCGGCATAGGAAGCCTTCCCCATCTCGACGCCGATGAGGCCTGTGGGCTTCTGCTCAGGAGCTTCGATATCCCCTTCTGGCCCCAGCTGCCAAAGGTTTCGTTCCTCGAATCGATGATCCCTCAGTTCTCCGAAGGAATGCCTTTTATCAGGATCAACCGGGAGAGGGAAACGATTTTTGTGAGACGGGATGAGAGCGATGAACTCGAACGCTTCTATGAAGGTTATCAGGAAGAATCGCGGATCGCCATGTCAGAGGACTATGCCAGGGGTTTTTATAGTTATCTCAAAGCGATCAAAACAAGGCATTTCGGAGCCCTCAAGGGACAGATCACCGGCCCTCTCACCTTTACCCTCGGCCTTAAGGACAGCGAGGGCAGGCTCCTCTATTTCGATGAAGAACTCCGTCAGATATCGCTCATGCTGCTCCAGGCAAAGGCGAGATGGCAGATAGACCAGCTCAAGCACTTCACCGATAAAGTGATCATCTTCATCGATGAACCGATCCTTTCCGCCATAGGGAGCACCGCGTACCTCGGAGTGAGCGCAGAGGAGACATTGAGACTACTCACCGAGATGGCAGACGTGATCAGGAACTCAGGCGGCATACCGGGTATCCACTGCTGCGGCAACGCCGACTGGCCGCTGGTGATCGAGAGCGGCATACAGATTCTCAATTTCGATGCGTACAACTATTTCGATAACTTTCTTATCTTCCATGAAGAGGTGACGAAATTCCTCGAAGGAGGAGGTTACCTTGCCTGGGGTATAGTCCCTACAACCGATGAGATCGCGAAGGAGTCGCCGGACTCCATCATCGACATATTCCAAGAGAGACTCGATGCCCTGTCAAGGCATGTGCCGAGGAATACACTTCTGTCCCATTCCCTCCTCACGCCCTCCTGCGGAGCAGGTTCGAGGACCATATCAGAAGCGATCAAGGTGTTCCAGCTCCTCATCAGGCTTAAAGAGGAGTTCTCGTGAAAGGTGTCCTCATCTCCTTCGAGGGGATTGAGGGCAGCGGCAAGACGACTCAGGCGGGGCTTCTCTCAGAACACCTTTCAGGGAAAGGCTTTAAAATAATCCTGACGGAAGAGCCTGGGGGGACAGCCATAGGGCTTGGCATACGTGAAGTACTCCTCAGGGTGGAGCATGCGCGGATGCACTATGTCACGGAACTGCTGCTCTACTATGCCTCACGATGCCAGCTTATTAACGAGGTGATCCTTCCTGCCCTCGGAGAGGGAAAGATCGTCATCACCGACAGGTTCAGCGATTCGACCTTCGCCTACCAGGGGTATGGGAGGGCGATAGACTTCAGGGTCATACGGACAATCGACGACATCGCAACAGGAGGGCTCAAGCCTGACCTCACCTTCCTCCTCGACCTCGATGCCGACAAGGGATTGAGGAGGAACAGGGATGCCAGCAAGGTGGACCGGATCGAGCTCGAGGACATTGGATTCCATACCAAGGTGAGATCAGGGTACCTCGATCTCGCAGACAGCGAACCGCAGCGGATAAGGGTGATCGACGCCTCAATGAATATTGGAGAGGTGCAGCAGAAGATACTCGAGGTAGTCGAGGCTATGCACTTCTTAATAAAAGCAACAGAACAATAGCTGAAGGGACATCGAATGCTATCGTATAGCGAGTTTCTCCGGATCTTTCAGTGCATTGGTATTTCAGAAGACGAGCTCCGGAATTTTTACCGCTCGGCGAAAAAGTCGATAATTCTCAGACATCTTGGGAAACAGGCCTGGACGGAGATCTTCCGGATGGAAGAGGAGTTTCAGTGGCCGGTCCTGCAGCGGATCGATGATCCTAATCTCCCCATCTATCAGGGCGCCGACAGAGCACTGCTCGACGCATTCATACAGAACATCCGGAAAGAGAGAGAACTCAGGATGCAGAGAGGTGGCAAAGGAAAGGAGACCGGCTGGATCGCCTTTCAGACGATTCTTGCTGAAAGGATTGAGCTGCTTAAAGATGTCTTCGGATTCTCACAAAAGGATAGAGAATACTGCACAAAGATTTCTGAGCGATACCGAAAAGTGATAGAGAAAAGGATCAGGGACAAGAAAAAGGCGGCATGGAAGGTTGCTGCCGGGGCAGGAGCGGCCACTGTCGCCAGCGCCGCAACGCTCTGGTATCTCTCGAAAAAAGAAAAAAAATAATCTTCTCTGTGAGGTACAAATCACTAATTTTCTTAATTAATAATAGTCTCATAATAGAATGGAAAAACATTTCAATTTGTCTGTCATGCCCGAAGTTCTCAATCGGGCATCCAGTCTGGGTTTTAAGCCCTCTGGATTCCCGCTCAACACACTGCGGGAATGACGGCGATGTTGTTTACTATTTTGAGACCGTTAATACGTCACCAGGCTGCAGAGTGAGGATGGTTGAGAAATCTTCCAGATGAGTTCCAAATTGCAGATAATAATTTCCGGTTCGCCAGCGTTATTTTTCATCATCTCCCCATTAGTGCCGATAGATAGTAAAAGGTCGTTGGCTCTGAGCAGTGATCCGTCATATCCGGCATGCTCCAGCCTTTCTTTCACCTTATTCAGAAGCATTCGGCGTTCCGATTCATCAATAATTCCTTTGGAGATGGCCTTTGAGAGATCAACCGGGATGTAGAGGGAGCCCTTTTGTTCGGCAACCCAGTGGTCGGGGCCGTTATAATAGCCGCGAATTGTGATGTAGTTGTGGTTTTCCTGGAGAATTGGACCGCCCTCTGGGTCAAGAATGTTCCGATGCGTTTCGTATTTTCTGAAATCAGATGATGGTTCTATCTTCGTGCTGCCGGTCATGTATATTGCCCTCACATAGACTGTTGGGATTCCCAACTGGTTCAATGAGTGAGCGGTGGCAAACTCCTCAAACGGGCTGTTTATACCGAACTGGCATATCTTGGGGTCACATCTTCCCTCATCCTCTCCATTGGGCATTTCGCCTACTCGTGAGGTTTTCCAGACCAAATGAATATTATCCTTTGTGATTGTGTAAAAAACCTCTTTAGTTTCGGACAATCTTATGGAAGGAGTCTTCCTCCACCTTTCAGGAAGGAAGTAATCGAACAGACGGGCATTCCTCCCCACAACCCACAAGTGGCCCCCGGTACTTTCTGCATGTCCGTAAATATAAGGCACGCCAAGAATCTCCATATGCGATAGATGGGTAGGCAACGGAGTCGGCATAAAGCGGTTTCGTTGATCGTCGAGATACGAATGTCTTCGGGAGTATTTCACTTCATTTTCATGTTCGGGAGTACGGGATAGGAGTTCATAATCAACTACTGAATAGGTACCTTCGTGTATTAATTGATATGCCAGATCCACCTGTTCTTTTGGAGCGCATGTCTTTTGTGTCAGGCCTATTGCTTCAATGCGTTCGATATCAGCTTCGCTGATGATAATGTGCTCCGGTTTCATGTCAGCCATCAGGTATCCCTTCCTTTTAAGGTCCCCAGTTACCGAAGAAGTGATCGTTTTGAGATGATGTATACGTTCCGTGGGATCGACAGGGATCTGTGCGAAGACTTCCATGAGATTTTTCCCCTTTATCCACTCGTAGATGAGCTTGTACTGCTTCAGGATATCCAGATCAATGCCCGGGTGTTTGGCTCTTATGCGGTTTATTTTTACCCGTGACCTTCCGCTTTGCCACAATTGCATCCTTTCCGGCGGCACATAGATTGCCATAGGGCGCTGCGTATTCATCTTCACCACTTTTGGGCCATGATGTCCATCTCGCATCTCCGTAACTAAAGAAAACTCTTCCCACGGGCTGTTAAACTCGGCATCGCAAAACTCCTGCAGTGTATGAGTGTTCAAAGGGACATCCTCTCCAACGCGGCAGTTCTTGACAACCAGATCAAGGCTCTTTCCGTCAATCTTTTTTGTTGGCACCCGGTACACAGAACTTGTACCTAAAAGTCGTACTTTATGCTCGTTAAACCAATTTTTCTCATACCAGTTCTCTATCGCAAAGTGTTCCAGGTAGTTTGTGGCAAACCGTGTCAGATACAGATCACCATCGTCGCCGGTTTTGGTATGGACATACACGACCCCTAACACATGAACGAGTGTCTTATGAGAGATCATCTTTACAGAATGTCATGTGGAGAGCCTTATCCAAGACGTGCGATAAATTCCCTGAGTTGTTTTCTCAATCTTTCAGGCAGATGTGTGCTGAACAAAGAGAAGTGATGTTCGATGTCGGGTATCTCAGCCCTCCACTCTTCGGGATCCACATGTATCAACTCCCCCATGTCCTCAGGGGATATATCTAAGCCATTGAGATCAAGATCTTCTTCTTTTGGCAGGAGGCCGATTGGTGATTCTTGTGCGCCTACCTTACCATCAACACGGTCGCACATCCACTTGAGCACCCGGCTGTTGTTGCTGAATCCGGGCCATAAGAACATACCGTCCTGACTTTTTCGAAACCAGTTAACATAAAAGATCCTCGGCGCCTTATTGCCGAGCCTGTCGCCCATATCGAGCCAGTGCTGGAAATAGTCTCCCATATTGTAGCCACAGAAGGGCTTCATGGCAAAGGGATCGCGTCTCAAATTCCCAATGGCGCCGATATTCGCAAAGGTAGTTTCAGAAGCTGCGGTTGCACCGAGGAAAACTCCGTGATCCCAGGAGTAGGCCTCATAGACGAGGGGGACAACGCTACCACGGCGTCCTCCAAATATGAATATATCAATAGGAACCCCCTTCGGGTCTTCCCAGTCTTTGCAGATAACAGGGCACTGGGAGGCAGGTGCGGTGAAGCGCGCGTTCGGATGTGCGGCATCTGTGTCATTGTCAGGGGTCCAGTTACGGCCTTTCCAGTCAATGGCGTGTGAGGGTGCATCGTCAGTCATCCCCTCCCACCAGACATCACCGTCGTCAGTCAGAGCACAATTGGTGAAGATGATTTTTTCCTTGAGGGTCTCCATGGCCATAGGATTTGTAGCATACGATGTCCCGGGGGCCACGCCAAAGAAACCGCTTTCCGGGTTAATGGCATAAAGGTATCCATCCGTACCGATCTTCATCCATGCAATGTCATCACCAATGCATTCGGATTTCCAACCCTTAATGGTTGGTTGCATCATAGCAAGGTTGGTCTTTCCGCAGGCAGAGGGGAATGCAGCAGCAATGTGATACCGTCTTCCTTCCGGATTAGTCAACCGAATGATGAGCATATGTTCCGCCATCCAGCCTTCTCTCCTCGCAAGTGAAGAGGCGATACGCAGCGCGAGACATTTCTTTCCAAGCAGTGCATTGCCGCCGTAACCGGAACCATATGACCAGATCAAATTCTGCTCGGGGAAATGGCTTATATACTTACTTTCCATCGGAGCACACGGCCATTGCACATCCTTTTCTCCTTTCTCTAACGGAGCGCCTATTGAATGCAGACAGGGGATGAAATCTCCATCGGTAGAAAGCTCCTCCAGGATACGGGAACCAACACGGGTCATAATATGCATGTTGCAAACCACGTAAGGACTATCAGTGATTTCTACCCCGATCTTTGAAATGGGAGAACCTATTGGTCCCATGGAAAAAGGGATTACATACATTGTGCGGCCTCTCATGCAGCCCTTGAAGAGATGTTTCATGGTCTCTTTCAATTCTTCCGGGTCGATCCAGTTGTTTGTTGGCCCGGCCTCATCCTTTGAAGACGTGCTGATATAGGTCCGGTCCTCAACG
>Ga0315295_10001862_pt1 | contig 17977 bp, 22 predicted proteins | sample YL17G14_0_MG_FD_204453 | JGI IMG/M metagenome (GOLD analysis project Ga0315295, IMG submission 204453) | Sediment microbial communities from Yellowstone Lake, YNP, Wyoming, USA - YL17G14_0 | ecosystem: Environmental > Aquatic > Freshwater > Lake > Sediment | place: USA: Wyoming | collected... | reverse complement strand
TGATCCCCGCTATGAAAAAGGCCATGTTTGCATAGCGGGGGTCACACAAAGAGGGTGGAAAAAGGAATTTGTTCGGGAGGAATATTGATATGAAAAAAATCGGGTTGTACATATTGATATGCTCTGCTTGCATTATTTGCTGGGCGATAAACGGAATACAATCACCTGAATCTGTGAGCGCCGAGGTGATTATTGATATATCTGGAGTTGCCAGATACAACGATCCTTGGATAGTTAGGGATCAAACGAAGGAAAAGAAACTTAGAATTGAAATGTCAGCAGAAATATCATTGGAGGATTACTATGCAATTGCTGGTAGGTAAGATTTTAAAAAAGATGGAAAAAATATTTCCTAATTTTGTAATGTGGCACAGAGTATTAATTGCTGATAAAATTATATCAGTAAACACTGTTGATATTTTTGGTAAATACAAGGTAATTAATAAATTAAATAAATTTCTTTTGACCATGGATGAATCTGATAGAGTTATTGTGATGAAGAAATGTGGAATAGCAGAGGCTCCGGCATGGAATAGGCTTATCCACACCGGAGACGATCACTTGTACTGATAGGCAATCCCTTGGGCGATGTTGCCCAGGATTGATATGATATCAATGGTTCCCAGGATTATTGTCAGAGTCTTTTGGGATTCCAAGGAGGCTGTCAAGTTTGTCAACCCGAGTTTTTGCGCTGTCAATAATCCCGCTTGCTGCTTGTTGTCCGTCTGCAAGCTTTCGATTGTCGTCAGCTGCTCTCTTAAGGTTATCGCTTGATTGCTGTTGATTTTCGACAAGCTGTCCAAGTCCTGTTGCAAGCCTTTGACTTCCGTTATCACCGCCTGATACTCCTGAGCCGACAGTTTTACCGAACCGTCCGGGAATTTTTCCAGAGATTGCAATGGCCGACAAAACGCCAGCAGCAGCAATAACAACAAGAGTAACGATGGTACGGACATAATCCCAAACTTTTTTAAGTTTTTCGCCCACATTATTTACCTATCTTATCCCGAAACGCCTGGATTAAAGCGGTTGGTAGCTGTACGAGTATTGGGTAACCAATCTGGACAATTGCAACCAGCAAGATTGCATTAGATGCTACTTGATACACCCCGCCATCGGCTGCAATTGCTACACCACCGCAAACTGGGACAATGATAACCCGCCAAATCCAACTTGGAGCATTTTTTAGGAAATCAAAACCTTTAATCCATTCAATGACACCGACAACGCCGATAGAAGCGCCTATCAAATAGGCATAATCAAAGCTTACCATTTCATTTCTCCTTTTTATAAACAAAAATACATCTTTTTGCTGATGAATTTTGTTCTTTTAACATAGTGATAAAATCACTATGTGGCATTATAATATCATTCCCAATTTGTGTTTCATATCTAGTATGATAATCTCCATAAGAATCATCCATGATCCATTCTGAAACTTTTAAAGTTGTTTCGTCGTAATTAATTCCTACTAAAGCCGTTATGTGGTCTATTGATTTTTTTACTGTTTTATATTTTCCAGAAACAACACAGCATCCGCCTTTAATAATATTATCTCTCATTACTGCCCAGTCGGACATTTTAAATTCAGCATATTTTATATTCCCCAACCATTTTGATAATCCTAATGCAAGCGGTGACATCCATTGGTTAATAGGTATTTCAAAATTTGGATCATGGCTTTCCCATGATTTATTACAATCAACATCAGATTTTATAAATAAAAGCAAATCATCTGCCGGTCTATCAGCTAATCCCTTACGGCATGCCATTACATCATGGCCAGACGATTGCGCTGCATTTATACAAGCAGTAACATTACAAGTAGCAAATGGCTCATTAAGATTTTTTCGTTGGCTCCAATTATCAAAACCATGCGAATTATTTATAATCATGCCAACCATCCTCCATTACGGCTTCGGCACCGGATTGCCTTTTATCTGATTATACACCCAGAACGAAAAATTTATAACACTAAATAAAAATACTATTATTACCATTGATTTTTCAAACCAAGCCAATTTAAGTTTTCCTTTCTCTTTTCCGATTTCCATTAATCCTTTGATAGAATCAATCGCTGTCAAAATATCATTATGACGAGTTATTTCCGCTTTTTCGTGCTCATGTTTCCACTCGTCAGTTTTGTCATGTCTAGACCTACTTATACCGCATTCCTCGGCAAGCCTGAGTAATCTTTCTTCAATAACTGCCAATCTTTCAAGATCACTTGCCATCATTAAGGTCCTTTACCATATCTAGTAGTTCAATACTGTATAATGCCGTTTCCTTTAGTTTGTCCTGTGTCTTATGCAATTCGGCAGTCATTTCATGAATCTTTCTATTTAATCTCATTTCTTTAGATTCGTCAAACTTTTTCGCCTTTTCAACTGTTGTTTTGAAGATGAACCAAATAGACGTAATATGTACAATCATAAACGTCATCCAATTAATGGAATATGTAATTGATTGCACTCCAACGTATGACATAAACAAATAAATTATATAGACGATTATTATTGATACAATTATTTTTATTTTTGTATATTTTGCATACAATCCATATGCATAAAGTATAAAAAATATGTTAGTAAATAAAGCTAGGGCAAGGAAATACTCGCTTTGTGCAAGCTCACCGATAGTAACAACAAATATTAAAATAACTTGGGCTACTTTAAACGCATTGCATTCTATAAAAATCGAAATAAAAAAAACAGCGACGCAGGATAATGTTATTAAATCCGGGATTATAAAAACAGGCCGGCCCTCAAGTGACCGGCCAATAATTGCCATTAAGAAAACCTGCGCGGCAAAAATACTATAGAGAATACCAATGCCGCGATGGGTTGTCATTAATCGCCCCACCAGCCACGTGACGCAGTTTGAACAGAGAGCACTTTAGCAACATCAGGGTACTGGAGTTCCTCGATAGTTAGCCGCTTGGTCAGCTCATCGGCTTCAATTCCAGCTTCGGCATCCTGATGCTCGGCTGCATAGTGAGCGAGTTCATTGAGGTGTGCCAAATTAAGACAATACTCTCGCTTTTTTTCATCCATGCACGACCAATCGAACAGGAATTCAATGCGTTGGCGTCCAGTCTCACCATGCATGCAGGGGAACCCATTACAATTGACTTCATGATCCCATACTAGCTCCGCAATTTTTGCGTGCTTGGCGGCATACGCGGCGCCGCACAATCTCGGTGCTTCCATAAACAAATTTTTGATACTCAATTCATTCTCCTTTTTATGCTTTCCAATTACCGACAGCTGACCATTTTAACCCGCAAGTTAGTGTCGCGGTTGTGACATATAATATATAAACATCCATTGTCCCGGCCGCTATACCTGTATTTTGTCCGCACCATAGCGCGGCATTAGATGTGGATATTGGGAATGGATTTAATGTATATGTTGTATCAACAAAAGATATTGGAAACGTTATAGTTATTGCTGGAGATATTCCCAATGATCCAAAAGCAGAAAAAACCCGGCTTGCATTCGATATCGCGCCCCATTGGATCATTTTCCCGTCGGGATGTTTTTCCCATAACCCATTTATATTTGAGCCCATAACGCAAGATGCAATATCCCATGATGTGCCATTATATATAAATTCGGCAGTACACCCATTGCTTAATAATGGATTAACTCCTAATGAATCATAAACTATTGTATATTGACCAACTCCAATATTATATAATATGTATTTTTTATATTTTACTGGCCTAAAAATAGATAATAACATATTATATGTTGAAGCTGCTCCGCTATTTAAAATAATAGTTTCAACATTTAAGTTGTTTAATTCGTTGTTTACCGACTGAGTTAAATCAGACAACGCCTTGCGTATCTCTGTTTGATCTTTTGAATCAACCTGTGTCGGAGATGGCGATATTATCATATGGTACCCTGTCCGCCCCACCCTGGTTTTAGCCCCTGTTGAGACGCTCCTCCTGGCTGAGGTGGCACTTGAGGATGCTGATAAATAAGCTGCGCCGCAGCTACAATTTCCATAGGAAGTCCGCCCTTTGATCCAGCCTTTGATACTTTATCGTAGGCATTTTGTTCTACCGGCGGATCGGCCGGGATAGAATGCACCAATTGAGCAATTGGAAGCGGCGGAACCCTGGGTGGCGGAATCGGAACTTGTGGCATTTTTATCCCCTTTATTCTATTATACCAACAGATTGCAAGGTTGAGTAGGATGAAGGATTTATTTCTTTCATCAATGCCAACATTTTCTTTTTTGCGTCATCAAGTGACGTTGCTTGAGATAACAATCGTTCGGCAGTGTCTCCGGCAACTCCGGGAGTCCCGCCGGCTGATTTAGCAAGTAAATTAAACCCATCGACAATATTTTGTCTGGCGGTTTTAACGTCAGGGCTTGACGTATATTTGCTGTTCAAACTAGATAGCCACGCTCCGACATTTGACCCAATGTCGCTTTTTTCAAATCCGCCAAGAGGGACTGTTCCTTTTAACGCTTTATCGAGATTTGAGTTGATAAGTTGCCAGGAATTGAATCCGTCTTCGAAGTTTTGTTTATCCTTTTCTTGGACAAGTGCGTATGAGCCCATTTTTTGAGGATTGATATTTCCATTTTCATCTTCCATTTGATTGAGCACGCCTTGTGCATATTTGACAAAAACTGGGTTATCCATAGATATTTCGCCGCCGCCCATTTCAGACATAGCGTTAGTATTCCAGTTATCGACGATGGCGTTCTCAAGCTTGGTTCGCATTCGCGCTTGGATTGATTGATCGGTATTGATATTTGCATTGTTTTCAGGGCTTTGTTCCAATTTTCCGGGTTGCCCGGGTTGCGCTGCCGCTTGATTAGGCGTTGTAGCCAAAGCACCAGCAACAGGAGGAACACCAGTAACAAGGGCAGTTTCGGCGGCACGGGCGTTAGGGTTTTTTGACCGTGCGTCCTGTTTTAGTAATTGTTCAAATTGGTTTGCCTTAGCCGCCCGCTGCGCATTACGAACCTTAGTATCAATGGAACCGCCAACATTAGCGCCTACGACATCGCCTAAAGCCCCTGGAATGTCGCCCCTGATCGCCTTGCCAATACCTTGGCTCATGGCTGTTTTTGAACCAACAGGAGTATTAATACTTTGGTACATTTGAGCTGTTAGCTGACGGTCCACTTCCTTTGCCATGCCGTAATTAATAAAAGACTTCGCAGCGTCAGGAGAAACCTTGCCCAATTCACCAAAAAGATTGTTCCTGGCCATGGCTGCAAGGGTAAAAGCTCCCTTGTCGCCATATTTACCAACAGCGGCACCGTCGCGGGTGTTATCCATAATGTTATCGATTTTGGTATGCATAGTGGCAGCGTCAGGTGATCCGGCGATGTCTTTATATGCCTTGTCAATACCTTTTTGCAGGTCCATAACATCGGTGGAGTTGCCAAGACCTTCGGCCATTCGGGTTCTCATTGCTCCAATGGCATTAATGGGCAAAACATCGGTTTTGAACTTATCAAGATTTTTAACGGCATCAAAAGCCTTGTTCATTTCTTCCTTGTACTGCGAAATCAAGGAAGCGGTTTTCTGTCTCCCCTCCGCGCCAATAGGTATTTTGTTATCAGATATAAACTTTGCTTGATCAAAAATATGGCTTTCGGCATCGGTTGCCGTGGCGGTTTTGGATCCACCCTTGGATGGGTTGAAGGTGGCTTCTTTTACTGGAGCCAATGGACCCATAGTAGCCACTTTTTGTTCGGCAGCTGCTTGCAAAATATCAGGATCAACAGCAGAAGATTTAGGAGTCAACTTGCGCATTAGACCGCCTGTAAGAGCACTTACTCCACCGGTCATGAGTACATTACCCCAGTCAACGTGACCGGTGGCAGCCTCGCGCATGGCTTCCTGGATCGTGGCGTCGATACCGGCAATGGCACCAGCTTGCAGTACTCCGGTAGCTGCTCTGGTTTCCAGTTTCGCGGCTGGAGCTATGGTTTTAGCGGCCTCAAGAAGCGCAGGAATTCCGCCTTTCGCGCCAGCTGAGGCTATTTTACCGGCTTTTATTCCTCCGCCAACCACATTGCCAACCGGATTGGCCATTGATAGCATTGTTCCGCCGACTTCTCCAATGTTGTAATTAGGGTCGGTTCGGTCAAAAATTGTATCGGCTTTTTTATTTCCACCTGTGGCTCTAATGACAGCTTCCGGTATACCAAAAGCCAACTGATTGGCAGTTCCAGTGGAGGCAGCAAGCGATGCCTTGGCAACGCGCTCTCCAGACCCCTTTGTTCCAAATGTATTGTGGAGTTTTATGGGGGCATTATAGATGGCATCAAGAATGGGGTTGCCGAACGGCTGCTTTTCTTCAACAGGTTTTTGTGTTTCTTCCAGGTAATTGTTGATGTTGCTTAAAATATCGCTCATGGCAAAATCCTTTACTTGTTTTCAGGGGCTTTTATAGGCGACGCAGCACCGGCTGCTTGCTGAGCTCCGGCTTTCCCGGCTATTGACCCGGTTACTCCACCGTCAGCATTCGCACCTTTGAGCCTGGTTGACCACCCTTGTTCGAGGACTCCGGTTTTAGCCCCCGGCTTGGCAGCGCCGGTGGTCTGACTTCCTACCGGCGGAAGAGTTTTACCCTCTTCCTTAGGAGCGGCCGGCTTTACCAGACTTTCAACTGGCTTAGTCTTTTTCCCAATAATGTCCTGGTTTCCAAAGGTGGAGCCAGATACCAGAGGATTTGGCGAAGTAAGACCCGACTGTACAGTACCATAGTATCCATTAATATTTGCAATTTTGGTGGAATAATCACCTTTAAGAGCCTCAAGAGCACGGAGGTATCCAGGGTTTTTCTCATCATAGCTGTACTGCCTTTTAAGCATTTCAACAGCGTTAGAATAATCGTTATTAGCTTTCATGATATCAGCGTCACGCTGTTTGCTGATAAGAGTCGATTGTACCTCTTCAGTGGTACCACCCGCTACAGATTTTGTAGCCTCAGCCTGACCCATTTGTTGGGCAAGGGCTTGTTTGGTGGCAAATTCTTTTTCGAGCTGGGTTTCATAATCCTTGCCAGCATACGCATAATTGGACTTAGCGATGCCTTGCATAACATCGCGCACAAGGTTCCCGATATTAACTGACCCAAGGTCTCCTAGATTAAGCATGAGTGACCCGAGCTTGCCGGAAATTAACTGGAATTGCTTTGGGTCCTTATTTACTTCTGCTGACTTCAGTTCCTGGCCAAGGGTCTGCGCTTCGGCTCTTTTTTGTAGATACTTAGGATTGTACATGTCAGATGACGATGTATCGATTGGTCCAGATGGAGAATTGGCGGCCGGTTGGCCACCTGAACCTGAATTTGGTATAGGGTTTTTCTTGTAATTGCTGTCTTCGCGGTAATCTGAGCCTGACGGCGCCCCGCGCATATTAGGGTCATATCCGCTACTGGCAGGTGGAGGACGTACAGCACCCTCGGGGTCCGGGACGCCATTGGTGGCAAACGGAACCAATGCGTTCATGGTCGACTTGACATCCTTGACGGCCTCAGGTGCATTGGCCGGATTTAGTTTACTGGTAGAATAATCATCTTTAGGCTGAGCCGGAGCGGCTTGCTTAGGAGAACCAACTAGTGTCTTATTTCTATCTTCTGTCAAGGTCGCATTGTCAACCTTTTTGGCGTAATCGATGGTAGGGGCGGCGGCAGGGGTTTGAGTGGTATCTGCGATTTTGATGGCATCGGCCTGGGTTGGTTTTTTGTCTTCGGTTATAATAGCCATTTCATCCTGCCTTTTTGCCGTATGATCGATTCATCATTGATATAACTTTATTGACCTTATCATTCATTTCAGACAACATCGCTGTATTGGCCATCGTCATTTGCTTGGTATCAACCATTTTCCCTTCTGGCGTATCGATTACGGCAGATTTTAACGGGGTTTGCTCAAGGTCTTGAGCCATGACTCCAATGTGCTGAGTATTAGGATCCTCGCCGGCCATATTGTCAGGTTTATAGTTAAACGAATAACCCTTTACTTTACCTAACACCAAATCAAGCATGTCTTTACCTGATTTAATATCGGTTTTTTGATTTTTATCTGACATGGCCATAGCGGCAGTTTTAGCGTAACTTTTTACAACATCACCAATTCCGCCTTCATTTGATTTTCCTGAGCTTTGCCCAAGCGATAAAACATCGCTATTTTTATTGCTTGATCCAATTGGCTGAATATTCATTTTTTGAGTTTCATCAGAAAGCAATCCACCAAGAATTGATCCCGCTGCCGACCATTGGGCTGCATGTTCGGCGGCTTCGGCTTTCGCCTGTTCAGCAAGAGCTCCTGTAGCCGCTCCATAGGTGCCGGTAGCAGCTTGTGAATACCCCACGCCTTGATTGCCGTATGCATTAGCCATACCGCCATAAGTAGCCGCATTTTGACTAGCTGCGTTTACTCCGGTGGCCATAGACTGATTGGCCCCCTGGACTCCGGTGGCCATGGACTGATTCAGAGCTTGCGCACCAGTCCCATAAGTGGTCCCAAAAATATTTGAATACAGCCCAGAATAAGCATTCCCGCCTGCTTGGTTGCCCATTTGGGCGGCTTGAGCAGCGTTTAATCCAGAAGCCCTAGCGGTACCAGCCCCCTGGCTTGCGACATCAGCAGCTCCCATGCGGGCTTGTTTTCCAGCCTGCTGGCTGGCCTGTCCACCCTGAAGCCATGTATTAAGGGCGTTTTGACCGGTTTGTATTTGATTTTTTACATCAGCGCTTCCAGCCGTATACCTTTGTGATGACAAATTTGCTTGGTCAACGGCTCTAGTCGTCTGATTTCTCTGCTCAGCCTGAGCCGCCTGCGACTGCGATTGTTGAGTTCCGGCAAGAGTTGCTGCCTGATCTATAGTTCCTAGTAATTTTTCCCGTGTATCAGCCATTTTAGTACCTCACTCATCCTGCATGGTTGACTGTCTGGCAGTCGGCTTCAATTGCCGTATAAATAGTAATTGACAAAATCATAAACTTCTGTTCTTGATCGTCAACTGATACTCCAATTGATCCACCAATAACCGCCGCTACAGGTGGTATCCAGTCTATTATAGCACACCCCTGATCATCGGTCACCGGTATAATAGACGCGCTATCTGTTCCGGTTACGTTGGTATTATCGCCTGATGTTATATAATCCCATGTAAAATTAATCCTAATTGGAATTTTATCAAAAAACTTAACCCTGTATACAATTCGATTGCATCGCATGCGCCGATTCGACCCCATTCCGTAATAAGCTGTTTGTAGTTTAAGCGGAACTATAACAGACCCGGTTGCCTGTTTATAAAACAATGCAATTGATTGACCAGTGAAATTATTTACAATCCAGGTTTCATTTGCCGCCGCCTGCAAATGATGGCTTGTGCTGTCCCATGTCCCGGATATGGTATATGTAATCCCCGAGTTAATTGTAATTGTTTCACCGGTTCCAATGATTGGAGTATTATAATTAATAGTATCCACTTTGATATAGACATCGCCTGGAATATCGCCATAATAAGTTGTAGGGCCAATGCTTTCAATCAGGTCTTTAATCAAATATTCACTTATCATGCCGTTGCGCATCATGAGTATTCCGTCAGTATCTCCAAGTGTACTATTTTCACAACATTTTATTGCCAATTCATCCGATGCAACGCAATACGCCGCCTCTCTGACCGTTGGTTTTAAATTGAGATTAAGCAACCGGTCAACGTCTTTGCCTCCATTGAACACATATAAGCTATTGTCAAATTCCGACAAAAATATGGCCATTTTAGGCGTCTGGCACAAGAAAGTTAACCCGTTAGCATATGCTACTATTACAGGGGTACCGACAGTGCCGTCTGATCCAGCCGAAAGAGGGAGATTATAAATATATGTTCCATCATAGGCATATAACTGACCAAAAAGACGGAAGCTTGATTTGTAAATTTGAGTCAAAAAATTTGTGTTTACATATGATGCCATACCGGGCTTGCCTGGAGCGCATCCGTCGTCGAGTAAAACTAAGCCATTTCTGTAATCATAATTGTATCCAGTTGGTATTGGGTTAAAATAGGACTGTACATAGTTAATAGGAGGAATTGCTGAACTTATTTGAAAATAAAAGTATTGGTCTAATGAAATTGCATTATAACCAACGTTATCTTCATAATAAAAAAACTTATTAGTATCTTTCATTAAAGAATAAAACGTGCTACCAATAGAGGTTGAAAGACCTGTCCATAATTTTCCTTGATCAATCATAGATGAAAATTTATTTGACGCAAATAAATTTGCGCTTATTGATCCGGTTCCAGTTATGGTCTTTGGATTGAAAACATGTGAAGTACTATATGCTCCATAATTTACATAAAATTCATTATTTTTTGATTCAAAAATGTTATAATTATCCGAAATAGGCAAGTATAATACATCCATATCAATTTCTGATATTATGGGATTAACAAATGAAATATCTCCTATATTTACCGTTCTTATATTGCCAATTGAATCACGGTACATAAATCTGAAATTATTGCCAGATATGTTTTTTGAAAAAGGGACGTGCCACGGGTCAATTGCTCCGTATTCTGTAATCATATTACATCCGGCGCCGCACAGGGAATAATATGCTGGATTTCCAGATATATTTGAACAAGTTATTCTTTTCACTGAATCCAAAGGCATGTATGATGCATAAGATGATGTGTCTGGAGTAAACATAAAGACCGACGAACCAATATTTACTAGCTTTTCCGGGGCCGTCGCCGTAAAAATCGACGTACATACCAAAGCATCGGTTATACCAGTGCCTCGATAATGAGCAACTCCGCCAAATTGATTTATGTTTGAAATTATACTTCCGCCGCCAGTAGTTCTTGGTACCGGTGACGTAATCCCTGCTGGAAGTATTTCAGTAAATGTGCCCCATGCTGCATTGGTTGTTTGAACTTTAAACGGGGCTCCATTGTAATTTTTTTGTAAAAAAATGTATCCATTGGCAGATGGTACAATGTATTCTGTTCCATTGACTCCAGCTCCACCAACAATCATTCCTGATGTTGCCCCTCCAATTGATGTATTGTAGTACACCACTCCGGGGGAGCCCAAAAGTGCTGTATTTAATAACAAAAATAAGCTTTTAGTTGATGTTGAGTCAAAATATGAATATAGCCTACTATCCCCACCCGATGTTCCAACGCCTATTCCTAAATTATAAGTTGTCATGGTTGACAAATTGATATGGAAACCTATACCTATTCCACTTGAATAACACACTTCTGTTATATAAATAGAATTCGAAAATGTATTGCCAGTAAAATATCTGGTTATACAACTTGGAGCCGTTTCATTATATTTTAATAACGGTAAAGTATATGAGGAAGAATTCAATAAATTACCATTATAATCATATTCATACATTAAGGCGGAATATCTCTTTCTAAGTAAGCAAATAATAGTACCGGTAGTTGACAGCACGGCATCATCAAAATATCCTAAATTAACGCCCTTACTGAACCATGCGTTTGTAAAATCCCATTGAATTTTTTTGTCGTCAATGTAGGCTTGCTTTGCATCATCGTCTACATAAAAACGTTTTCCTGAACTAGTGTAATATGTGAGAGAATTAGAAGTATTGGAAGTAGTGTTTGTCTTTTGATATACTTCGGTTAATCCGCCATCACGAATAATGCCGTTATTAACAAGATTTTTTGATCCAACCCCAATAGTAACAATGTCATTTAATATAGTATCAGTATTTAAAGTTGTCTCAAATGGTACATCTATTACTGTTCCGATCATGTCTTCCATGGCATCCCCTTAAATATACGGAGCAAATCCGTTGCCGAAAGTATTTTTAATGGTTTCCGCCTTTGCTTCATCGCGCGTCATTTGCTTTTTCATTGTAGCTATAAGCTCATTTCTTCTTTCTTCTTTGGAGGCAAAATCAATGTTCTGCTTTCGTCTAATTTCAATAGCAACCTGATATGAAATAATCTGGGGAATCATTGATAACGGATAGGTTAAATCGGTGCTTAAATCAAGAGTTATAGGTGATGGATAATACCAAATACACCAGTTATCATAGTGACTTGGATCATAAATCATGATCGCGGAAGGATTAGTGAAACTACCAATATTTATTGACCAATTTATATTACTTGCAATATTAACAGTAATTCCTGAGTTAATTGTTACAGTATTCCACGATACTAAATCTGAGGATAATGTAGTATTTACACTATAAACAGAATTTGACGCATTAATACCATATTGGCCCACAATTCTATATGCTGGGGTATTTTGCAAATTCCCAAAATTTTCAATGTTCATTTTGGAGGCTGGGAAATAATTACCTCCACCCATCCCCTGATATTGCAGCAAGCGAAGTCGATATAGATCGGATGGAGCGTAAATAAAAACATCCGAACGGCTTGCGTCAGCGTAAAAAGAAGAAGATGTTACATAAAGTGATGTAGTAAAATAATCGTCTCCACCTTCGCAAAGCATGGCATAAATGTCCTGCCACGATGTTTGAGCGGCAAAAAGCGCTTCAGCGTCGGAGTAAAAGTTAGTATTCGGTACATCGGCCAGTAACCGACCGTTGGCTATAATGGTTGATACAAGCATCGGTCACTCTCCAAAAGTGGCCCCGCCCAAAGGGGCAGGCGAGGCCACACACAGAAGGGGCAAAAATCAGAATACAACAACGCAATTGTGCGCAGGGGCCACAACAGCAAAGTTTCCGTAGAACTGGAAGTCAACACGCAGGCCCATACCAGATTGCAGGGCAACCGGGCTGGTAGTATACATATCATCGACCAAGAACTGGAAGTTGGTAGTGGGCTCGCCTTCACTGGAAGCCTTGGGAGCGCCGGGCTCATTGCTCAAAGGCAGTTCAGTCAAGATTTTCTGAGCGTTACTGATGCCGTACAGGCGAATGGATTCGGAATCCAGGATGTAAGCGGTGCCTTTGGGGCAATAGGGGTCATCATAGACCATATTAATCCAAGAGGTGCTAAAGCTCATCTGGAACTGAGTAATACCCTGGGTGACCGAATTTTTTTCCTTCGCATTTCCGCCCTGGATATCCTGATAGAAGGTCCGGTTAGCCAAAGCATCAGAAACGATGGTGCTAAAATCATCATCGTTGACAATGATGATGTCAGGAACGCCACCGCCACGACGGGCAAGTTTAATACCGCGCATCAGCGCCTGAGAATAGGACTCATTCGCACCGCTGTTACGCTGAACATACTGACCGGCCAGACGATCAGGAGCCACAGACCGATTGACTCCATACATATTGGTACCAATATAAGTGGTCCAAGTAGCGCCTGCCCGGTTGGCGACAGTTGGCAGCCATTCGCCAAGTCCGACAGGAGCGTTAGGAGCACGATTGGCGTCGCGGCCGCCCTTGATCATGACCAGGTCATTAACAGCAACGGCAGCGGCATAGGCAGAGCTGAAAGTAATACGGGTATAACCAGTCGAGGCCGAGGTGGCAATGCTGGAAATGGTCACCGCATTGGGGTCACGATACACGGCAGTAGGATCGGCGGCGGTCGAGAACATGATTTGACTACCGGGGCTCAAAGCCATGGCGGTTGAGGCGTCAACATCGATGTATAGTTTGGCGGAAGCATCAACAGCCAAAACTGGACCCATTTCCAGGTATCCGCGATGATACAGGCAGGTCGCCAGGGTTTTTCGAAGGTCATCCATGGCCAGCATGGCGCGGATTGCAAAAACGCTAATGAAAGAAGCGCGGTCGCCCTGAGAGGCCAAGAATTCTTCTGGATCAAGAACGAATGAGCTGAACAGGCGACCAGGGGTTACCTGCATAGATACGCCGGTATACGAGTTGGTAGCCTGTGATGTTACCTGCGTATAGTCAGAGGTGACAGCACCAGAGCCATAAACAGCCATGGGAAGGGGAATATATTTACCACCGACCCGTTCTTTTCGGATTTTGCCGAGTACCGGCGAGTTGCGGAAAACAAGGGCTTCCACATCCTGCACCCCGTAGTACTCCTTCAAAATTGCGAGGACTGAACTGTCCCCAGTTACGCCAAGAGCCATGATGGCCTCCTTTTATTCCTTGCTTTCCGCAAGCATTTCAAAGTTTATTACCGCGATTAGCGCGATATTCTCTCATGAGGTTTTCGTACAATTTGTCACCGGGTTTCTGATTTTCCTCCGGTTCTTTTTTTTCGCTCATTTCTTCAGATGCCTCTTCTTTAATCTCTTCAGGACTACCAACCTTAATTGCAACGCCAACACCTTCAGGTTTTTCACCGCTTTCTGGGGTCATTTCTTCAACCACGGGTTCTTCAATTTTCTTGTATTTACCGTATTTAGCGCGGGCGTTTTCTTTGAGATTGGCAATAATTTCTTCAAGCTGTTCGTCAGGGATATCGTTGTCAGCTATATAGTCAATCAAATCGTCTTTAAGATCACCACCTTCCCAATCCTTGTAAACGGAATTGATTCCATCATAATCAAAGTCGTCACCGAAATTGAGCGACTCTTTAAGGGATGATTTGCGATGACCGGTAAGAGCCTCACTAAAACCACCGATAATTCCGTCCGTAGCCTTTGCGACTTGCTGCAATTGTTCCTCAAGTCCCTGGAGACGCTCAAGCAAATGGCGTACAACAGGTTCAACCTCACGTTGGATGCATTCATTTATAAGCTGCTCATCTTGCACGGCATCTGGATTGCCAATATCTCTTTCACCCATAATAATCTCCTTATGCTACCGGTTGTACCGGTTGTACCGGTTGTACCGGCTGCGGTTCTACTGGTGCCCCAGACTGTACTCCCGGCTGGACCAATTGTCCTATTGGTTTTTTAGGTGTCGGTGCTGGCGGCGTTTCTGGCTGATTTGGAAGCGAAACCGGCTGAGATTGAGGCGGAGCCATTTCTCCTTGAGTAGGAGGGATTGGCATAGGTGGCTGCGAGACAAAATGGATGTTTTTTTGCAGTTCAAACGCCTTTTTAAGCAGTTCTTTCAGCCTTGCCACGGCTTCCTTATCATCAGATGCCGAATATTTATTAATTCCTACAACTATTTGTTTAAATAGCAGTTGGGCATTAATAGTTTCCTCAAACGTATAATCAGCGTTTTCTACAGCGTCGTCAATTACTTTTTCAACGTAATCCATGGCAGCTGTAGCTGCGCCAAATGAACTACGGATATCTGGCATCTCAAGCATTGATGCGCCCATCTCATAATCCACATAGCCCATTGCTTGCAATTCTTTTACTTGTGCAATTTTTGCGGATGGGTCTTTTGAAAGTGATGAAGCAGCGCTGAAATCAATGTTGAACAAGTCGCGCTGCTTTCTCACGTCTCCCCAAGTCATGTCTGATACGCCCTTCTTTTTTGGCAAAATTGTCTTTGAAGCGGGAAAACAATCAATGGAGACCCGCATTACGTCAACCAAAAAATGTGTAAATTGCTGTAATTGAACGTTAAACCGATCAGATTCAATGTTTTCCATTGTCTCAAGCGCCGCCCCTGAGTCTAAGCCAGTTGGTTTTTGGCTTTGGGCGGATAATTGGCTAATTCCGGCCATTTGAAACGCTTGATTAATGTACATATTTAGCATTTCAATAAACTGAGGGTTGATAGCAGGCGGAGTCATTACGACTGGTTGACCGCCTTCTGGCCCCGGCTGCCAATCGTATGCCTTTACCCCGTTTTCTAGGGTAGAGGCCTTAAGTCCGGAGCCTTTTGGGACCAGGATAAGGTTATTCAACGCCTGACGACTAGCGGCATCAAGCCGCTTGACGATTTCGTCAATTTGGCGCTGGATCGGGTACAAATCATCGGCCAATGAGACCGAAAAAAAGCCTTTCATCGGCTTGGTATAGTAAATTTCAACAAAGGGGCGGCGATACAGTCCGCCATATTTAGAGTATTCAATTTTTACTGGCTCACGTATAACATCGCGATCAAAAAAGTCATACCGATAACCGTCAATCAAATCATAATAAACAACATACTCGCCTTTAAGATTCCTGTTTTCCTTGAATTTCTTCAAAAACAAATCATCGTCAGCCATTTCAAGCAATGCAGCTGCGGGGAAGTACTTTTTGAAAATCAAGGCCCGAGTAACAGAACCATGGTAATACTCTGCTGGATCAATGAAATATTCCCATGGAGCAACACGCCGAAGTGACTGAGCTTCGGCGTCGATATGCATGACCCCGATGTCATAAGCCGCTGAGTCACGGAAACACATTACCGATTTTGGGTAAGCATGTTGCTCATCAAGCCAGATGTCGGAAAATTTCTGGATTTGACGGCAAGCTTTAGTAGTAGCAAAGGTGCCATCATCGGGATCAAAAAACGGTCGTACGTTTGCCTGCGAGATTTTAGAGGTAATGGTATCTACACAGGACTTAATAACGTTAATTTGAGTCTGGGTTCCCTCGGTTCCCTGGGCTGGGGTAACATAGGCCTGTGGCCAAACATAGGGTTCCCACAGAGATTCACGCCGAACGCCGTTGTTCATGTACCGGTTCATGTTCCGGATATATTTACCTTCGCGGGCAGATAGCTTGGCGTGAAGAAAGGTTATGTCCTCGCGGACTCGAGCTAATTCCTTTGCGTCCATTACCAAACCTCTCGTTCGTTACTAATCGAAACTGGCTGAAAGCCCTTGTCATAAAATCTTAAAATCACGCCGTCAACAGGCCGGACAATTTCAAAACCTCGATCAATGTTTTTGGCCATTTTGGCAATCAATTCGAGCGACAGCGGATCATGCAGAAGTTCCTCGGCCACCTTAGCGGCCGGGGTTTTCTTCTTGTCTGCCTTGATCTGCTTATACGCTCGAATCAATTCTTTAATCATTACGCCCAAGCTCCACAAGACCCAACGGTATTCGAACCAAGAGGCGTCAACTTAAAATAGCTATCCTTTTTGCAAAGGATGGTTCCAGTTGGGTCGGCGCTAAATTTAATCTGCGGGATAAATGTTCCGCCTGCATTAATGCGAACGATACCTTTCCACCGAATGGTCATGGCGGCTGTGGTGACGGTGGCATTAAGCACCTGGGCGGTGGCGGCAACTGCCGTGAAACTGTTGAAAACAGTAGAAATTGTGTTAGCCGCACCAGTGGCAATAGTTGCCTCGTAATAAATACCGGTCAATGTTGCCGATCCCGCATCGAATTCAAGCGCGGTCGTACGAGTCGTGCCGCCCATGCCGGTAACAGTAATCAAGCCTTCCATCTCATAGGTGGTAGTAGACGGCAAAGTTATCTGATCACGGGCAGCCTCAAAGGGCGACTGAGCCGAAGCCGAATTAGCAAGCGTAAAATCGGCAACATTGCTGGTGAAATGAGCGATTTGATTAACCGCACGGTTTGCCGCAACCGGAGTGTTATAAAAACACTGTCCGTCAAACTCCATTTTCGCGGCTACGGCTGTAGCATCAAGTGCGGTACTGGTTAATATAAGTGGCATACAATTCTCCTCAATAAAACGAAGTTGGTAAGAATCCTTGGATTCTCCAAGTTATACCGGTATTTACCGTCACAACTATACCAGTCGCGATAGTAACCGTTAGAAAAGACAGGGAATCCTCAGTGATCGTAGTAGTGCTGCCGATAGTTTGTGTTTGCACTGCCTTTTCAACAGTATCACTAGCAAAAGGTCCGACATACTGATTTTTCCCACCAATCATAATGATACCTTTGCTGTAGTCGCCCATCCCTGAGCGTACATATATACATCAATGGCCGCTCCGGTTTGCACAAGCTGCTGCGGATAGTCGCATATAGTCGCATCTGTCATGTCAGTAGGAGCAGATCCGCCAGCCATTCGATAGGTTTGATACACCGGTAGTGGTTCAGACTTCCGAATATCAATAGTGGCCGAGGTGACCGAAGAGGCCACCTTAACCCAAGTATCTCTTGTTAACGTCACAATCGTTGGGTCAGCCATATTTGCTCCTTAACCAACAATTTCTACAAACCCATACTTGG
>Ga0315295_10001861_pt1 | contig 17978 bp, 12 predicted proteins | sample YL17G14_0_MG_FD_204453 | JGI IMG/M metagenome (GOLD analysis project Ga0315295, IMG submission 204453) | Sediment microbial communities from Yellowstone Lake, YNP, Wyoming, USA - YL17G14_0 | ecosystem: Environmental > Aquatic > Freshwater > Lake > Sediment | place: USA: Wyoming | collected... | reverse complement strand
ACCCGAGCAGGTTCATCAGCGATACTGGCTTTACGCATAGCGTGGTTGAATGAAGAATGGCAGCAATTATGGGCAGGCAAACCTCTGGCCGCATGAAAAATCTACCTACAATCATGACATGCACCCCCCACGATTCGACTCTTCATTGAGACCAGCCCGGCAGGGAAAGCGTCGCCTGGTAGTTCGAGTAATTGGACATGGAGTTGCGTACCGGCTTGTAAAGTCTGCCCGTCCGGGGATTGTCATGCTGGGTGTAAACCCAGATTTCGAAGGGGTCCCAAACGACGATTTCATCGCGGCAGTCGCCGGTCACATCGAGCACCGCATAACACATATCCGGGTGTCCGTCGGCGGGAAATTTGACCACGCAGCGACCCCAGCCGTCGAAAAGGCCTCCTTCTTCGACATTGGCCGAGAGAACAAAGTATTCCTCCGGCCGGCCGGTCCAATTGATGGGAAGGCACATGCTGCCGTGCTGGCAGGGCTCGAAATCGTGATAGACCTCGCCCTCGGCGTCGTAGAAATGAATAATGCCCTGATTACCCCAGAAGTTGATTGAGACGGCCTCCAGGCCGGGCAGATCCGCGCGGAAATCGGCAATCGCCGGATTCTGAACATGGCCGAGATAATGGTGCCTGAGCACGTTGCCCTTCATGTCGGTAAAGAAGATGCCCTCGTCGCTGGCGGCGCAAAGCAGGCGCGGCTCGGCGCCATCCTTGAATCGGGTAATCGCCAGCCCGTCGGCGTGATCCTGGATTTTGCCGTCCAGGGTCCATAACAACGCCCCATCATCGTCGAAGAGCGAGTAGCCGATGGCCAGCTCATCCTTGCCGTCGCCGTCTATATCATAAGCGAACGGATAATGACCTGTATTGCATGCAGCCTCCCAGAGCACTTTCAAACGGTCATCCAGCGCCCAAAGATGATCGTAGCGCGTCTTGATGATAATATCCCGCGCATGGCCGGTTCCGCGAAGGTCGCAGAAATACAGCGAGTCTCCCAGGATGCACGGGAACTTGTTGTAAGGCGGTTTTACGCTCTCGGGCGTTTTGGGCGTGGGCGCCTTGTATTTGGTCTGTCCCGTGGCGCCGTCTGCAACGATTATTTCCATGTTCATGCAGTAGATGACTTCGGTTCGGCCGTCGCCGTCCAGGTCGTGGATCTGAAAGCCCACGTCGTTGGTGAGCTGGTTTTTCCAGGCATCCGCCTGACCGATCTGCCAGAGGATTTTGCCGTCGAAGGTCATGGCCGTCAGGCAGCTCAGCTCGCTGTTTGAGTCTTTCGGGCCGTGATGGAGGACCTGGCCGATCAGCACGTCAACCTGGCCATCGTTGTTCAGGTCGCCGAAGCGGAGGTTCCGGCCGACGCCGAAGCCTTCGGTGCTTGCCTTTTTCCATACGACGGGCCGAGGATTGGCCGCCTGTAATTGAGCCAATTCACGCTCACGCGCGGACACCCGCTCCTGAAAGCGCTTCTTTTCCTGCGGACTGGTCAGCACCTTGATGTCTTTGTAGCGCGTTGGCACATCGGACATCAAAGCGATTTTGCCCTGCGAATAGGTCGTGTCGTCGGCTTCCAGCGAAAGGGTATCGTTCAGCCGGGCGCGGATATGGCTGCCTTCAACTTCGACTACGGCCGTCAGATATACGCCGGCTGTCCAGGCGAATTCCTTCTCGGCCAGAACCTTCTCGTAGGGTTTATGATAAGCCGTGGCGTGGCGGACCATTTTGAGGATGGCCTTCGGGCCATTGACTCCGAAGAAGTAATAGCATCGGTCGTTGCGATAGCGAAAGATGATGCCGCTCTGACCTTTGCCTGAGTCCGGCGCAAAACTGGCCGTGAGCTTATAATCCTGCCAAAGGGCGTTGCCTGCGACGAGCATGGGGTGGGTGTACTTGACTTTTGTGTTGTCGCACGACTGAAGCATCACGCGCGTCCCGTTTTCCTCCGTCACGCGCCAGGCTCGCTGTGAGCCATCGGACTTGAAGCTTGAGACGGCCCAGTTTCCCCTCGGGGCGAGCTGCCAAAGGTAATGATATTCCGTATGCGCGCCGACGACATCGAAGATCAGGCCAGCCCGCAGGCCGCTGAAATCGTCGTTGAATAGTTCGGCGCTCGGTTCATCGTTCGCCGTCGAGGGGCTATGAACTAACAGCAAACCAACGAGTGAAAGAATCACAGTCTTGTGAAAAGGCATTTTGCTGGCTCCTTTGTCATTCAATGCTTCAGACCCGGCGTTTGGTTCATCCTCTGACTATAACTTACAGACCCACGCCCGTCCATATTTCTGTGTATGGGCAATGTGCATCAGTGTTTCGCAGCAGGAGCTTGAAAGAGCCTTCCGTTGGATGTATATTCAGGAGCATGGATCCAATACGCCACCCAAAATTGAATCATATCGACAGGCGGTGCTTCCTCGTTTCCGTCGGAATCGGTGCCCTCGGTGCGGCTGCGGCTAATGCCCCGCTGCGCATGTACGGTGCCAGCAGCAAGGCAGGCAGCGAACAGGTTCCGGCAGACTGGACTGCCCCACCGGCGGAGTTCTCACTGTGCCCGTTCTGGTTCTGGAACGATGCGCTGTCGGAACGGGAAATCATACGGCAGATTGAAGATTTTCAGGCCCACGGCGTGCAGGGATTTTTGATTCATCCGCGGGCCGGGCTGCCGCCGAGCATCGGCTGGATGAGCAAGCCCATGATCGATTTCATGCGGCTTGCCGTCGAACAGGCGGCCAAACGCGGCATGTGGGTTGTCCTGTACGACGAAGGGATGTATCCGAGCGGCTCGTCCAGTGGGCAGGTTGTCGCGGAGAATCCGGCTTACAGAACGCGCGGCCTTTTTGCCATCGACCTGGATGAGGTCAAGCCGGACGTCGAGACGCAGGGCATACGCATCGGTGCAAATGGCCAGCCGGAGCTGACCGAGGACCAGACCCTCATAGCGGTTGTGAAACGCCGCGAAAACGGACACCGCATCGCCGTGGTTGACAGGGCCATCAGGCCCGGCTACTCGGTCATTCGCGGACTGCACTTTCTCGAAGATGATCCCCCACGGCGAGCGGACCACAAAGAGGTCCCGGAGAATGCGCCGCCCGCGGCCGACATTCTCAATCCACAAGCCGTGGCGTGTTTTATCCGCCTGGTGTACCAGCGATACTACGATGAGTTTAAGGACCATTTCGGCAAAACCATCCGCGCGATATTTACCGACGAGCCGTCGATTTTGGCCAAACGCGCCGAGCGCGGCGCCGTGCCGGGCACACAGGGCATCCTCGAACACGTGAATCGTTTTCTCGGCTATGACTTTACCGACCATCTGGCTGTGCTTTGGTACAAGGATGAGCCGGATGCGGAGCGGTACCGCCGCGACTACTCTCGCGCGCTGAACGCGCGGCTTGAGGAGACGTTCTACGCCCAGATTCATCAATGGTGCGCCTCGCACAATGTTGCACTAACGGGGCACCCCGCGGCGGCCGACGACATCGGACATCTGAGGCATTTCGATATACCGGGCCAGGACATTGTGTGGCGCTATATCGAGCCGGGCAAGCCCACCGCACTGGAAGGGGACCAGTCCACGCAGGGCAAGTGCGCCTCCTCAGCAATGATCCATCTGGGCCGCCGGCGCAACCTGAACGAGTACTGCGGCGCGTTTGGACCGAACTTCACCTTCGACGAGATGAAGTGGCTGACGGGCTGGCTGATTGTGCGGGGCTGCAACATGCTGGTCCCCCATGCGTTTTACTATTCCATTCGCGGGCCGCGGATCGACGAGCGTCCGCCTGACGTCGGTCCCAACAGCTCGTGGTGGGGCCAATTCAAGCCGTTTGCCGAGTCCGCCGGCCGCTTGTGCTGGCTGAACACCGACAGCAGGCACATCTGCTCGCTGGCGATCCTGGGGCTGAATGACTACCTGCCGTGGGAGGCTGCGAAGGTCTGCTTCCAAAACCAGCGCGAATTCAACTACCTCGAAGCCAGGCACCTCTGGGAAGACGCTCGCGTCCAGGCCGACGGGATTCATATCGCAGGGATGCACTACAAAGCACTGGTCCTGGAATTCGACCCGCCTGCAAAGGCAAAGGAAGTGCTGGCCACCCTCGAGCGAGCAGGGCGTCTCATCCGCTGGGACAAGGCAGATGGTGGCGCGCTGCTGCTTGCGAAGATTGACGAGCTGATCCCTGCCGACGTCCGGGTCTTGCCCGCGATGCCGGATGTGCGGGTTCGCCATGTTGTCAAAGACCGAGTCGATTACTACATCATCTTCAACGAAGGTCAGGAACACATCGAATTTCGCCTGCGGACCTCAGCCGAGGGACGGCGATTCGTCCTCGATCCTCAGACGGGGCAGCAGAACCCGGCCGAGCCGGATGCGGCGATGCAAATGCAGCCGCACGAATTGAAAGTGCTGAAAATCGCCGGTCCGTAGTATCGCTACGCCCGCCAGGGGCGCTGCCTGTTGAGTGTGCCTGAGAGAATGTCCGTGGCGATGAGCACGTTCTCCCGAATCTGGAAGTCGAACATCCCTGCGCAGACGAAATCGGCCCCGTTTTCGAATGCGTACTTGAAGCCCTCTCGCGGATGGATCGCCCCGGCGGCCAGAACCTTGAACGCGATCCAGGGCGTCTCGGCGGTCTTCATAAATTCGATCGTCTTTTCCGGCGTGATCGACCAGATATTATCGTGGTCGTATGGACTGCCGCTATCGACGTTGAATTCCACCCGCTCCACCTTCGGCGTAGCGGACCAGTAGTTCCCATGATGCAGAGTCTTCATGTAGAAATCGGGTTTTATCCCGGCTTTTGCGACTGCCATCGGCACTTCGAGTGAGTGGCCTCCTATCCCGGCGATCAATCCATTTTGCTTGGTGAACTCGACCGCTTTGCCCAGCAGGTCTGGCCGGCCGGCCTTGACGAAACTGTCGCCAACCCCGCCCTGCACGTAGGCCCCGACGGCGCCTTGATCAACCGCGCGTTTGATGTCGCTTGTCAGGTCGGTCGTTTTCGGGTGCACTTGTGCGATCCACTGTATCCGCCCGCCCCGCTCTTTCCAGTATTTATTGAGATACTCCGACGCCGACGTGATGATCGCGTTAACCCCCATTTCCTCGCATAGTTCAAGCGTCTGCATGATCTTCTCGTCGGTGGCGTATGCCTGAAACAGCCCCCGCAGATACGGCAGGTCCCTGCTGTGCGACCACCCGCTGAACTGGTTGCCGCCAATAATCAACCTGCTGATTTGCAGCTTGCCAAGCTTACCCGTTGGCAACCCCGCGTTCGAACTTTCTTTTGCCATTGTCACCTCACCCAATCAATGAATAGTCGCCCTGTTCGGAATTAGCTTTATCCATCAATGAATCATTTTCTCACAAATTTATCGAACACCGTGATGACGGGCAGCGCATTGCCGTCTCTGTCGAACATGGTTCTGCCGCCGCCCCGTCCCGTTGCCGGTTCCCACCAGAACACGCCCTTGCCTCTATTGTGAGGCGTGCTCAGAACCAACCGATGCACTTCGTCCAGGAACTGCTTCTGTCCCTCGGGAGTCTCCGGGAAGGGCGCCGGCTTGTTTCTGTACTCGGCCGGCTCGCAATTGTAGGCCACCTCTACCAGGATGATGTCTTTTTGATACTCGTTGGCCATGAAAATCAGGTTCTCTCTCAGATCGAGTAACGAACCGTGCCACCACGGATAGTAGGACTGCCCGATGATATCATATTTGACGCTGTATGAGTTCCATTTATCGAAGAAGGCTTTGGTCCTGTTCTTGTCCCCACCCCGGTCGATATGGATCATGATCGCAGGACGGTCGGCGCTGCCTCGGCCTGCCTCGACGCCGTCGATCCCCGCCTTCAGAAGCTCAGCAAAGTTATCCCAATTCTCCGGCAGCTTGCCGTCGGGCCAAAGCATACCGTTGATGATTTCATTGCCGGGCTGGACCATCTCCGGCATGACGCCGGCGTCCCTGAACACAACAATGGTGTCCCGTGTGTATTCGAAAACAGCATTTACAAGCTCTTCATGTGACTTGCCCTCCCAGGCTTTGGGAAGATACTGTTTGCCCGGATCGGCCCAGGTGTCAGAATAGTGGTAATTCAGCAGGAATTTGAAACCAAGTTTCTTTGCTTCTTTTGCCAGAGCGATGGTGTATTCAAGATTGTTCGGCAATCGCGTCGGAGTATGAAACAGGCGCAGGCGGATCCAGTTGTAGCCATGGTCCCTGAATATCTGCAAGCCGGGTTTCACCTCGCTACCGTCTTTGAACGACGTACCACGATCCTCTGCTTGTTTGAGGAAGGAAAGGTCCGCCCCAATGGCGTAGTCCAGGGCATGCGCCGAACGAGGCATCCAGACGGGCACCACGAAAAGAAATAGAATGAGCGGCAAGGTCCTTTGATATTCACTCTTCATTTCCATCGCGTCACGATTCCTTTCACCCCGAGTGCAGAGGTTGGATTTCCAGCAGGTAATAGCCGGATGTACGTTGGTTTGTTGCGGTCGCAGGTCAGTTGACCGTTCCTGTATTCGAGCTCAACGACCTGGATCGAGCTGCGCCGCTGCTCGTAAAGATCGCTTTTCGCAGAATTCTCCTGTCTGCCCGGGTGCGTAAAATAGAAAAAGAACGCACGATTGCCGCGGACTACCACATCCGGATGGCCGCCCTTGACTTTGTCGTCCGGTCCTGTTCCGGGCTCTTCGAGCAGGTTCGCCGGCTGCCGCGTCCACTTCAGGCAGTCGTCCGAGCTATAGACGCCGAGACCCTGCCAGACATCGACGACCATCCAGTATCGGTCTTTCCAGCGGAAGACTTTCGGGCCCTCGCCTGGACGCTCGCCCATCGCCTTGCCGCCGTCCTGCCACTCGTACAGGTCGGGGCTGTCGGCGTAGTAGATCGATTTATGATCGACCTCGTTGTTGTACCACATTCGCCACGTGCCGTCCGGCAGCCGCATGACGCAGGCATCAATCACGCGGCCGGATGCGAGTTTCAGCGTGGATTCGTATTTCCAGTTGAGCAGATCCCTGCTCGTCAGGTGGATGATATCGCGCGGGTGCGACCAGTCCGCGAAGATCCCCGGCACGAAGGTCAGGTACATGTGATATGTACCCTCGTGCTCGAGTACCTCCGGCGCCCAATAGCTGAACTGGCCTTGGCCGTAGTCGATATTGGCTGTGCCCCTGTATTTCCAGTTGGCCCCTCCGTCCGATGATTCGGCAATTCCGATGGGTGTGCCGTGAACCCAGGTTACCCCCGGCGTATTCGGTACGTTTGCCCGCCGATTCGTGTAGAGCATGAACCATTTCTTTTCGGTGTGGTTCCAGCAGAGCACGGGATCGGCCGCGCCGTCATACACGGGATCGCGAAACAGCGGCTTGGATGCTATCCTGCCCAGCGCCATCGGCCCTTCCGGTGCCAGCTCCTTCGCCAGACGCCGTTCGACCTGCGTCAGTTCCTGCATAACCAGATGGGCCATCATCCGGGCGCCTTGCTCGCCGAAGTGCGTACGGTCCTGCGGGGCGTTTGCCACCACGTCGTTGGCCGCTGCGCCCAGTTGATCGTAGAGCCTGCCGCTGGAAGCGTTCAGGTCAATCACGCTCACTTTCTTTTCCGCGGCGACCTTCTTCATCGCCTCCGCGTATACGAGCAGACTGTTATCCAACTTGCCGTTTGAGTTGTATGTCCGTCGCTGCACGGGCGTCACAAGGATGGGCGTCGCGCCGATCGTCCGAGCTTCGTCGATATAACGTCGCAGGTAGTCCTGGTAATCCGTGGCGGCGTCAGTTGACTCCGGCTTGCCCGGGCCGTGCGAATCATTGTGGCCGAACTGAATGAGCAGAATGTCGGGCTTCGCTTCCAGCGTTTTTGACCAGAGCCCTTCGTTGATGAACGTTTTGGTACTGCGTCCGCTCCTGGCGAGGTTAATCACGTGGACTGTATCTCTGAAATAATCCTGGATATATTGGCCCCAACCGCGGCAGGCCTGTTCAGGGGAATACTCGCAAACCGTCGAATCGCCGATGATAACGAGGCGCAGCGGCGCCTCAGCCGCCCGCAGGGGCGCGAAACCGCCGAGCAAGGAGATAACGAGGCAACAGCAGAGTCGAAGATATGAGAATCTGAGGATACCATAGCTATTCTTAGGTTTTTTCGTGTCTGGCATAGGGATCTCCAGATAGATACGCCAAGACCGATTCGTTCGGCATCTGTGATTTTTAGCTTAGCATGCATGAGTCTGTTTGTCACGGATTTTCTGTCGGAACGAAGCCAGCCCGTCCCGAGCGGCAAGAGCAGGGTCTGAGTGTAGCCCAAGGTTCGACCGATTGCGGACTTTGTGTTTCTGTGATATTCTGAGGACATGGTGAAGCCAGACAAGGAGAGAACATGAAAACTGACAACAAGAGATTGAATTGTGAGCTTAGCCATCCCTTACGGGAATGCGATTCATCGCAGCCTGCCGTGCTTGCTTTACTTGCGGTCGTGTTGCTGTTCGCTGCTCCCGTGCGGGCGGGCAAATATGTTTTTGCTGTTGACGGCACAAAGACGTTGCTCAATGGGCAGGAGATTCTTGTCAAGGGGCTGCGGTGCTCGAATGCTCTGGTCAGCGACGAAAGCACGGCGGAGCTCATCGGCAATCTGAATACGTTCGCGTCGTACGGCATCAACACGATCAGCGTTTACTTTATGGGCTCGCGGTTCGGCGATATCAAAGGATACAACCAAGACGGCAGTCTGAATCCCGTCTATGCGGCTCGGATGGGCCGGATCATCGACGCGGCGGACGAGCGGGGCATGATCGTTCTGGTCGGATGCCTGTACTGGAGCAACTCGAAAGCCAAGTGGGAAAGCTGGACGCAGGCCCAGGCCGACGCCGCCGTTGCCAATACGGTGCGCTGGCTCAAAGAATACGATTACCGCAACGTGTTCGTCGACGTTGACAACGAAGGCATGGCCAGAAGCGCCAAGGGCTTCGACAACCAGCAGATGGTCATCGCGGGCAAAAAGGCCGACCCCGCCTGCGTCATCGCGACGAATTTCAAAGGCGACCCGCCGCCCGAGGCGGACCTGGCCATCCATCACAGCGGTAAAGCCCCCGGCAAGCCCTACATCGAAACCGAGGGCACTCCTACCAACGCGCCCGGCGGTTACTGGGGCACGTACAGCAAGAAAGACGGCTACTACAACTATATCAATATCGGCCTGTATAGCGAAGAAATGAAGGCCGACCAGAAAGCCGCCACTGCCGAACACTTCCGCAACGGGTGGGGATACATGTGCGCCTCGACATGGCTGCAATGCGTTGCACCTTACGGGCCGAATAATGTGCCCGGGGGCGACGGCTTGAAGGATTCGCCGGGCGTGAAGTGGTGGCTCCAGTACATCCGCGAGACATACGGGCCTTACGTCCCGCCGGCGGCCGGGATTGGCTGGAAGGCATCGGGCAAAGGCGGGGCTGTAGCGGCCGGCGGTGCCGGGGCCGTTGCGGCGGGAATTTCCATCCTCGAACGGGGAGGCAACGCGGCCGACGCTGCCGCAGCAACGCTCCTGGCGCTGAGCGTCACGGATTACGGCTCGTTCGCCATCGGCGCCGAAGTCCCGCTGATTATCTACGATGCCCGCAAGAAAGAGGTAAAGGTCCTCTGCGGCCAGGGCGGCGCGCCGCTCGATCCGAACGCGATTGTGTGGTACTACCAAAATGGCATTGCGGCAAAAAACAGTCTAAGAACCGCGCCGGTCCCGGGCGCCCTGAGCCTCTGTATCGCAATAGTCAAGCTGTACGGGACGATGAGCTTCGAGCAGGTGGTTGCGCCGACCCTGGCGCTGCTTGACGAAGGCAAACCTTCGCCCCAGGCTCCGGAGAAGGGGCAGGAATGGTACCCGAACCTGGCGGCGACGTTTCGCAGGCTCATCGAGACAGAAAAGCAAACGCCCGGCACGCGGCAGCAAAAGCTGCAAGCGGCCAGAGATCGCTTCTATAAAGGCGATATCGCCGACGAGCTGGAAGCCTATTACATCAAGAACGGCGGCTTTCTGCGCAAGGCCGACCTTGCCGCCCACGAAACTCGCGTCGAAGACCCTGTCACGGTGCAGTACCGAGGTTACACCATCTGCAAGTGCGGCCCATGGACGCAAGGCCCCTACCTCTGCCAGACGCTGCGGCTTCTGGAAGGCTTCGACCTGAAAAAGATGGGGCATTTGTCGGCGGATTACGTTCACGTGCTGACCGAGGCGCTGAAGTTAGGGCTCGCGGATCGTGACGAATATTACGGCGACCCGCTCTTTGCGGATGTCCCGATGAAGGCGCTGCTTAGCGACGAATACACGAAGCTCCGCCGGCCATTGATCGACGTGGCAAGGGCTTCTGATGAAATCCGCCCGGGCGCCCCGCTTGCGATGAAGGCCGTGAAAGGGCCCGGCACGTACCGGCCCGGCGAAGGCGGAACCACGACGTGCGTGGTCGCCGACCGCTGGGGCAACGTGGTCGCCGCCACGCCGAGCGGCAACAGGCCTTACTCCCTTTGCGAGGAGCTGGGCGTGGCGCATGCAACCCGACTGACAAGCCTCAATACCACGCCGGGACACCCTAATCGTATCGAGCCCGGCAAGCGGCCGCGCATCACGCTGACGCCGACCATCGTCCTGAAGGATGGCAAGGCCGTGCTGGCGATCAGCGTCGCCGGCGGCGACCTGCAGGACCAGACGACGCTCAACTGCCTGCTCAATCACGTCGAATTCGGCATGATGCCCGAGGATGCCGTCACGGCCCTGCGCTTCAGCACGAGCCACCATCAAAACTCATTCAATCCTGATCCCAACCGTGCGGCGACCTTGGGGACATTGGCGAGCCTGACGGTGGACGACAAGCTGGACGAGAGCGTCAGAGGTGAGCTGGCCAAGTGGGGACACAAAATCGAGCTGACCGACAAGCCCATTGCTTACCCGGTCATGATCTATGTGGACCCGGATACCGGGATAATATACGCGGCGGGCGACCCCAAAGCGAAACGTCACGCCGCGGCTTTGGGCACCCGGGAACGATAGCAGCTTCGGCGTTACAGCTTGTACACGTCGGTTCGCCGATCCACGATGTGATCCCCTTTGTTGGCGGGCGCTTTGGAAAGGTCAATCTCAGTCACTGTGTAGGTACTGTTCTGATCTTCGTTGTTACACACGACGGCCCCTCGGGGATCCGTGATAAGAGATTGCCCAGGGTGCGTAAATACGATGTAGATGCCGTTCTCGTACGACCGCGTTCTCATCATGCACAAGTTCAGCTCGCCGTGCATTCCGTATGTCGGATTGAAGATGACCCGGGCGCCCTTGAGCGTGAGTGTCCGCGCCGTCTCCGGCCAGCGGCGGTCCGCGCAGATCATCACGCCAAACGGTCCGAAGTCCGATTCGTAGACGTCAAGGTGCCTGCCCGGCGTATATTTGAGGTCGTGCTCCTGGAGATGGAGTTTGTCGTATATTCCGACGAGGACGCCGCTGCGGTTGTATATCAATGCCGTGTTAAATACGCCGTCTGACGCTTTTCGCGCGCAGCCGTACACGACCCATGCCTTGTTTCGGGCGGCCCAGTCTGATACGGCATGGGTGTACTGCGACGCGAGCGGATCGATTGCGTATTTAATCATGTCTTCCTTCGTTACGGGTTTTTCCGTGGAGACGTACCCATCGAGAAAGCCTTCCGGCGTGACGACGACATCGACATGCTCATTCTTCTCGATATCCTTGAGGACCTCAATTAGTTTCTGATGGTTTGCTTCCAACTCGCCTTTTTGCGGATAAACCTTTACCTGTGCGACTCGGATGATGGATATTGCCGCCGGGCTTTCTGCAATTGCTTTGTCACTGCCGTTGCTCGTTCCGGACTGAGCCCAGACGCTGCCGGCGCCGATGACGATAACGCCGGCGCTTTTGAGAAAATGACGACGGTTGAGCTTCATGATGAATCTCCAGTTTTGTTGTACCCTTACCCTCTCATATTTGTATCAGGTAACTTCGTCTGCTTGTGTTATGCTATCGGGAAGGCCGGGACTTGTCAAATTGCGGCGGGGCAAATAGAATCAAGAGGTGGCTGCTATGGAAAAGCAACGTATCAAGGAGCTCATCAAAGCCAGCAAAGAGGTGATTGCCGATGGCTCGCTGGAAAACGGGGCCATCGTCGCCGCCAATTCAGACAGAGCCGTCTATCCATCGACAAGCCAGGATTACAGGTACGTCTGGGTCCGTGACGCGGCCTACGTTTGCATGGCCGCCGACCTGCTGGGGCTCAGGGACATCCCGGAGAGGTTTTTCGGCTGGTGTCTGAATCGAGCGGAGGGTTTTCAGCAAACAGGTCTATTCTGTAACGCCTATCATGTCAATGGGACGCTGCATGGCACGTTAGTCCCGCCGAATGGGCTGCGCGTGCCGCGAAACGTCGCAGACAAGTGCATCGACCTGATACACTGCGGAACGCAATTCCAGCCGGACCAGAGCGGCTCTTTGCTGCTGGCGATAGCGCACCACGCAGAACATTTCAACGTGGAGGTCTCGAAGTTTGCGGACTTGATTGAGAAAACCGCCGATGGCATCTGTCGGTCATGGAGAGGCAATGCGTTTGTTCTGCCCTGCTTCGATCTGTGGGAAGAACGATGTGTTCCGCCTGGTCAGAGAAGATGTCACACGTATTCGTTAGCGATGTGTATCTCCGGACTGAGGGTCGCTATCAGGCTGGCAGGTAAAAAGAAAACATGGCTGCGAACAGAAAAAGAAATGTCGAATGTGTTCGTGGAAATGTATTCGCGCAGCACAGGCTCCCTTCCACGGACATATCGCGCCGGCCGAATGGCCGAACGTGGCAAAACGAGAAAAGAGGACTCGCTGCCGGATACTTCTTTGCTGGGATTGGTGTATCCTTCAGGAATACTGGACCCGCTGGATGAGAAGATGGCGAGGACGGTCCATGAATTGATAGAAAGGAACACGACGAATGACGGAGGTCTCTTGAGGTATCCGGGCGATCTCTATTGCGGCGGCGTACGCAAAGGATGGGTTACCCTGACCGGCGCGGGCGCGTGGCCTTTGCTTAGCTTCTGGATGGCCATTTACTACTGCCTTTGCCAGGATAACAGCAGCGCAGAAAAACACTTCAACTGGCCTCTGGCGAGAATAAATAAATACATTCCCGAACAAATATTCAGGGATAAATCGAAACCGTCCATATCTCCGCTGCTCTGGTCCCACGCCATGTTTGTCATAGCCGCCGGGTTCCTTGGGCACATATAGCATTGAGGATATAGAATTCTCGGTCGGAGAGTTCAAATTTCCCGGATTCTCTCGTCCTATAATCACCGATAGAGTTGGGCTCGCAATGTTTTTTAGACGTTCAGTAGTCGAACGGTTGGAAGTGAGGTTCTCTCCAATTTTTTGAAAAAACCTCCGGCGATTGCAATAAACGGTCGGCTTGGGCGTCTATATAGGTACATCGTGGCAGAGAAAACAAAGTGCGGCTGTTCAGAGAGAGTTGCTGATGCGCAAGAAAAGTACTATCAACATTAAAGCGGCGGTCAGACTGATTGCAGCCGAGAATCTGAATGCCTTGCGAGGTTTCTTGCGGAACGTAGCCAATTTCGTTTCCAAACCCACCTACCTTAACAAAAAGACCTGAAAAACCTCTGCTTGTTCATCTTACTTTTCATAACGAAAATTGGCTATTCAACTGATGTTGATGGTGTATTGTCGAAACGAAGATTGCTGCTGGGTAAAGGGTCCTGGCTCAAGGAGGCTGTAAGATAGGCCAGCACAAGGATAAGGATCGGGACCAGTAGCCAGCTTAGCCAATATCGCATACTGGGCCTCCAGAGGGGATCAGATGTAGCCAATTGCAGTTCAGCTTCGCCTGCGGGGTGGCCGGATAATCCTAACACAATCAGCGAACACATCCCGCCGGTGATCCAGAATGTTACGTGCACGAAGAATACGCCTTTGCCGGCCATACCCGGAAAGGCCTGCAGAAAGACGCCGATAACGGCGACCCAAAGGATAACCAGGAACAGCAACTGGCCTCGTCCGAACCCGCCGGCTGGCGCTAACGGCAACTCATGACGGCGGTGCCGGATGATTGCGGCCAGCACTCCCGCCGAAAGCAGAAGACCGACCAGCAGAAACCACCATTTGGCCGAGACGCCGAAAAGCTGTTCGGGGATGGCATTGCCCTTTGCCCAGTTGCGAACGTTCTTATACAGGTTGCTCCAGGTCATCACCAACAGCAAGAACAGCAGGGCCACGGTGTTCAGGTTTCCGCCGGCCTGTCCCGACATGCCGATGGCGGGCAAGTCTTCCGCCGGCGGCAGCAGTCTTTGCCGCATACTTCTAAGGAAAGCCAAGCCCACTCCTATTCCCATGATCAGCCCGAAAAGCTGCTCCATCCATTTCCAATAGTCCAGACCCTGCAGCGAGCTAAAGCGTCCTATCGGTCCCCACTGGGCCCGGCCAAGCATGTTCACGAAATCACCCACGGCAAAACCCAGGCCGCCAACGAGAAAACCCCAGAGCGCCACGATTAGCGCCGCTCGATTTTTTTGGTGGATCAGATAAAGCACGAGCGCGATGAACAGGCCAACACAGCCCGACCAGTTGTCACTTCGCGGCGGTGTCATGTGCAGTCCCAGCAGGCCGGTCAGGATTATATATCCGGCCCACCAGCCGGCGGCCAAAAAGATGATCAGGATGCAGGCCGGCCGGTTGCGAGGAACCACAACGGCATACACACCGGCAACGAGCAAAGCGGATAGAGCTGCAACCCAATCGGTGTCGTGCAGATACCAGGTCTCAGCCAACCGCTCCGTCAGGCCGCTCAGGTCCATAGCGAACCAGACGAGCCATAGCGCGACTAAAGGCCCGGCGAAGCGCTCCAGATACGAGCGCGATTGAGTCACGCCCAGGGCGAGGATGCCCGAACCAATCCCGGCCCACAATCCTCCGATCAGGAACAGGCAGCCATAGCCGTAAGCAACGTCCGGCAGGGAATCGCTTGCCGTGTAGCCGACAATTCGGGCGTAGCTCATCTGCCCCCCGAACGCCCAACCGACGGCCCCGCACATCGCCATGATGCTCGAACGCCGCCACCAGTCCTGCCTGCCGGAGGCCAGACAAATTGCAAGCCCCAACAGCGCGCCCGGCACCATTGCGCCGGCCTCATGCCCGTAGTCGCCGCGGAATCCCCACCCGACCGACATGGCCAGTCCCGACAGGACAACGCCCACAAATTTATGATTGTCGATTTTCGATTTGCGATTGTCCCGAATCGGCAAGCAGGAATCATCAATTTTCAATTGCGTGTCTTCTTTTATGCCCATGTTTGCTTCTGGACCGATGACAACCTATAATAATGTCCATTGTTAACAGCTCGGAGTTCATGGCTTAACTATACATCGACGAACCATGAACTGTGGACAACTAAGTCTAATTCGGACGGGAGTTTCATACAATGCCCAAAACGAAAATCATCGCCACATTAGGTCCCGCCAGCAGAAACTACACGGTCCTTCGGAAGATGTTCGCCGCCGGCCTCGATGTCGTCCGGCTGAATGCGTCGCACGGCACCCACGAAGAGCATCTGGACGCGATAGACCTCATCCACCGGCTAAACAAGAAGTACAGACGGCACATCCGCATCATGCAGGACCTCGAAGGCTTCCGCATCAGGATTGGGCGATTCAAAGGGGGCAAAACCAAACTGCTCAAGAACCGCACGGTCGTGTGGCTGACTAATGACAGTGCGAGCTCTGGAACAAGGACCATACCGTTCGACTACAAAGGCGACCTGACGCCAATAAAGCCGGGACAGCTTGTTTACATTGATGATGGGAACCTCGCTCTTCGTGTCAAGAGCGTCTCAGGCAATACCATCAAGGCGGTCGTTGTTGAGGGCGGGATTCTTAAGGAAAGAAAAGGCATCAACATCCCCGATGTGGACCTCGAATTTGAAGGAATGACCGCGAAGGACAGGAAAGACATCGCGTTCGGCGTGAAACAGGGCGTGGACTACATCGCGCTATCGTTCGTGCGGAACGCAGATGACGTCCGGCAGGCCGCCGCTTTGATAAAACCGGGGCTGCCCCGCTGCGGAATTGTGGCCAAGATCGAGAGCAGGCAGGCGATCCAAAACATAGACGCCATCATCGAAGCGGCGGATGGAATCATGATTGCCCGCGGTGATATGGGTATCGCAGTGCCCATCCAGGAAGTTCCCATTATTCAAAAGCGTATCATAAGAAAGTGCAACGTGGCGGGGAAATTCGTCATCACGGCCACGCAGATGTTGGAACACATGACCGAGCACAGCAGGCCGACCCGGGCCGAGGTGACCGACGTGGCGAACGCGATCATCGACGGCACGGATTTTGTCATGCTCTCGGCGGAGACCGCCGTCGGCCGTTTTCCGTACGACTCGGTCCTGATGATGAACCAGATCATCAGATTCACCGAGCAATCCATGTCAGACTTAAAAGGAGTGTGAGAGAATATGCATTCAAGAGTCGGCCGGCGTGCCTTCTACACCACATTAGGCCATGACCCTCAGACGTACTTGAACCCGCTGTTTCTGCGGCACGTGCTGGCAGGAGTCCAGTTCGCAACCGGTGATCTGGCCGTGGCACAATGAAGGCGAATACAGGGGAATTGATAATTTTTAAGGCTTTTTCCAACCAGGTGTTGCAACGAAACGTATATCAAATAGTTTTAGTCAATTGATATACGAGAGGTAAATAATGGGCAAGCATCGAGCGTTTACACTGATAGAGCTCCTTGTTGTTATTGCCATCATCGCGTTGTTGCTGGCTATATTGATGCCGGCGATGCAACGGGCCAGGAAGCAAACAAGGGGCGTTATCTGTCTGCACAATTTGAAACAATGGGGCCTTGCGACGGCGCAATACGCGACGGACTGGCAGGACACATTGTGGCGTGACTCGTATCCGCAGGCCGGCCCGGTTGCGACCTCACCGGGCGACTGGATGGAAACGTTGCGGCCCTACTATCAAGACGTGGATGAGATTCGCTGCTGTGCTGCGGCAACCAAACCATCCGTCGATTATGAAAGCACGGAGATGCGCGGCGACATCGACCATGCCTGGGGAAGGCCGAACGAGGCGTCACAAGGCTCGGAGCGCGACCGCCTCTCGAGAGGCACTTATTGGGGCAGCTACGGGCTCAACCGGTGGGTAACCGATCCGCTCAACAACGACGAGCGGTATTGGAAATATACCTCGGTGAAAAACGCCAATGAGGTGCCGGTCTTTTCGGACTGTGCTCACTGGCATCTGCGGGCCAGAGACAACGACAAGCTGCCTCCCAAGCTGCTGCTGATATACAAAGATTTTCCGGAAAACGGCAACGGCGGTACCGATATCTGGCGTGTTTTTCTCGACCGCCATAATCGGGCTATACAAGCCTCTTTCCTGGACGGCTCGGTCGGTAAGATACCGCTCTGGGAGCTTTGGAATGTCAAATGGCACCGCACCTTCCAAAAGCAACTGTACACAAGAGCTTCTTTCCCATTTTTGGAGTAGCGTATGAGACATGATCTATCCCGCCGCGAGTTTCTCAGGACGAGCGCCGCTGTTGCGGCCTTGGCGTCGCTCTATGTGGCAGAGACAACCGCAACGTCGCCGGCATTCGGAGCGGTAACCAAAAAGCCGACAAAAATATGCATCTTCTCCAAGCATCTCCAATGGCTTGACTATCAGGGCATGGCCCAGACGGCCGCCGACATCGGATTTGACGGGATTGACTTAACGGTCCGGCCGGATGGCCATGTTCTGCCGCAGCGCGTGCGGGAGGACCTGCCCAAAGCTGTCCAGGCAGTCAAGGCTCAAACTTAGGGCTTTTACCATAAGCTTTTCCGTAGCAAATCCTTGTGTAGCCAGAAGCAGGTGTCTATCGCCTCCGTCAGGCCACCCAACAAACGATAGGAAAGAAAATCCGGATGGTCCGGCA
>Ga0315295_10001860_pt1 | contig 17985 bp, 18 predicted proteins | sample YL17G14_0_MG_FD_204453 | JGI IMG/M metagenome (GOLD analysis project Ga0315295, IMG submission 204453) | Sediment microbial communities from Yellowstone Lake, YNP, Wyoming, USA - YL17G14_0 | ecosystem: Environmental > Aquatic > Freshwater > Lake > Sediment | place: USA: Wyoming | collected... | reverse complement strand
CTCCTGATCGTACCGAAGGTTGTCAGCCTTCACCCTTACAGGCATTTCTTCGGCAAATATCATCGAAGGGACCGCGAGCAAAATCAAAACGATAATGATTAGGCGCGGCACGGTTCAGGTCTTGACAGTCTTATAAGATAGGCGTTTAAGGGCGATCGGTGACAGAGGATCGCTGGTCTTTACTTTTTCCCAGAGGGACAGCGCGGTTTGCGCGGACCCTTTCATGTACATGACGTCGCCCAGGTTGATGTAGGAGGCGGAGAGCGCGGAATCTATCTCAATGGCCTTGCCCAGATCGTTCGCCGCGGCTTCAAGGTCGCCCCGCAGAAGATGCAGCACCCCCATATTGTTGTGGAGCACGGCTGATCCCGCTTCAAGGGTAAGCGCAAGGTTCAGCCTGGTCTGCGCCTGTTCTATATTGCCGTCCCTGAGCATCATGAACGACAGATTGCTCATCGCGGGGCAGAATTTCGGGTCGAGCTGCGCCGCGAGCGAGAACTCCTCGGTCGCCCCCTTGAACCTGCCCTTTATGAAGTGCTCAAATCCCGAGTTGTTGTGCTCCTGTCCGAACGACATGTTCAGCAGTTCACTCGTGGGTTCAGGATGCCGCATGTCAGGACCCCACATTCCTATCATCGCTCGCTCACCGTATCTTTCCATGACGTAGGCAATGGTCTTGTTTCTCAATGAATCAGGGTTGGTGGCAGACAGGTTCCTCGCCCTTGACTGGAGTCCCGGATATTCCATGTCAGTCGAGAGCACCATTTCATACTCCGATATCGCCTGGACCACCATGCCGGCGCCTTCATAAGCCGCCCCCAGATTGAACCTTATGGTCTTTTCAACATCGCCGAGCTCCTTAGGCAGCAGTTCAAGAGCTTTTTCAAATTGCAATATCGCGAGGTCAAATCTGCCCATCTCCACAAAAGATATGCCTAGCATGTTGTGCGCAAAAGGCGCTCTGGCTGAATCCTTTACCGCCACCTGAAGCTCTTTTACTCCCTTATCATAGTCGTTCACCATAAGATAAAGTTTAGCGATGTCTAGGTGGTTCCCCAGTCTCCACGGATCCTCGTCTATCCTTTTTTTGAGATTTTCTATTTCACCGCGGAGGACCGCCGTGCTCGCCGCCGCGTACCTTGAGTGGATATCCGTGTTGTACGGGTCGAGGACCAGGGCCGAGGCATAGTATCCCTGCGCTTTCGCCGGATTCCCTAGCTTCATGTAAGCATCGCCCATTATCCTGTGAGCAGGCGAATAGTTCTTGTCCAAGTATATCATGAACTCCGCTTCCTCTATGGCTGAAAGGCCTTCGCCCGCGATCACGTGGGCCTGGCCAAGGACCTCGTGGACCAGCATCATGTTGGGGTTCTCCTTTGAAATGCCTGAGCATTTGCCGATGATCGACTTGGCCGTGCTGCTGTCAAGCTTCATCACCTCAAGGTATTCGATGAGCGCGTCCTCCGCCTTTCCCAGCTTGAGGAACGCGTCGCCGAGCGACTCGTGCGCGTGCACCTGTGCTGGGAACCTGGAGAGTATGTCCCTGAAGCCGGCGATAGCGTCATCGATGAAATCGCTGCTGTAGCGCATAAGTCTCGCGTATTCGGCGACGGCTTCGCTGTAAGACTGTTTTTTGGTCAACGCCCTTGCCAGCGCCTTGAGCGTTGTGGGCTCGTCAGGGAACCTGTCCAGTATCCCCTTGAACCTTGATATCACGCTGTCGATACGGGAGCCGTCAAGCTCAAGTATGGCTTCGAGCTCCGAAACGGCCTGCGTGGGACGCACGGCTCTTACATATGCCTCCGCGAGGGTCTCTTTTATGTGGATATTCTCGGGTCTCTGCTTGCGCAGCTCCTCAAGCTTGTACGTTACTTCGCTCGCCATTCCGATATCCACGGCCAGCATGGCGAAATACCTGTCAGCTGCGAGGTCATAATCGCCTATCTTCGTGAGCAGCTGACCCAGGGTCCGCAGGTATTTTTTGTTCTCGGCGTCCTTCTGCAGCAGCTCGTCATAGAGCGAAACGGCTTCGTGGATGCGGTCCTTTTCGATGTAAGCTCCCGCGAGCATCTCCACCAGGTTCGTGTCCTTTATGCCGCTTTTTATCGCTGATTCAAGCAGCGTTATGGAGCTGTCTATATCGCCCTGTTTCAGATACAGCTTGCCGAGAATGTTGTATATGTCCGCTCTGCGGGGATGTATATCAAGTATCTCCTCGAGTTCGCTTATGGCGCCCTCCACCTCGTTAAGATACAGGTGAAGGTCAGCAAGCGACAGCCTCGCGTTGACGTTATCGGGCTGCCTGTCCAGTAGGTCCTCGTAGCACAGCGAAACGTTAGAGGCCAGCCTTGGGTTATATATCAGCGCGAGCCTGAACTTTGTCCTGGCGCTTTTAAAATCCCCTGCCCGAAGCGCCTGTCTTCCGAAAACGATCAGCTCTTCCGGATCGGTCCCGAGCCTTTTCGCTTCTCTCTTAAGCTTTTCCAGCTCATTGCTCATACAAAATAATTATCCTTCAATATCAGCGTAACTCCAATCACTCCGAAGATCAGGTTGGGTATCCATGCCGCGGCAAGCGGGGGGATCAATCCTCCGTGCCCGAACGACCTGAACACCGAGGCGACCACGTAGAACGTGAAGATAAGCGCAACACAGAAAACCACGCCTATCGACCTTCCCGCTCTCGCAGCGGGCAGGCTGAAAGGTATACCCAGTATGGCAAATATCAGACATGTCGCCGGTATGGATATCTTCATATAAAGGTCGGTAATAAGCGCCTTTGCGTCCACTCCGCCCTCCTTAAGCATCTTGACCAGCTGGGAAAGTTCGCGGCTGTTCATCTCGTAAGAGGTCTTCTGATCGGTGAATGTCGCGATGTTATCATTTACCAGCACCTTCATTTCGGCGAAGTTCGCTTCGTAAGACATCTTGCCTGAAGCGTCATCGAACCTGTGGATAACGCCATCGATAAGTGTCCAGGTCTTGCCGTCATATTTCGCGCTTTTCGCCGATATCACCCTGGGGAATCTCCCTTCGTCCACCTCGTATATGAGCACGTTCTCAAGAGAATTCTCCTTCGGGTTCACTCTTCTGACATAAAAGAACCTGTCGCTTGAGTCCTTGAAGAAGACGTTCTCCTGTATGGTGGGCGGCGGCTGGCGGAGTATCATCTGTCTTATAATGTTCTCGGAAGTGTGATTTGACCACGGCACAAGGTATTCATTGGTAAAATAAGACATGAGGCCTATGAACGAGGCGATCAATATTATGGGGACCGAGATCCTTAGCAGGCTTATGCCGCTGGTGCGAAGCGCGGTTATCTCGCCGTCCCGCGACATTCTCGTCAGCACCATTGACGTTGAGAATACCGATGACACGGGGAAAGTCAGCACCATTATCGCCGGCAGCTTGAATATCATAAGCCTTAATATCACCAGGAACGGAACACCTTTGTTTATTATAAGGTCCGTATACGTGAAAAGCAGGTCCGTGACCATGATAAGTATGAAGCCCGCCACACCCAAAAGGAATGGCGGTACCATTTCTCCTATCAAGTACTTATCTAATAATCCTACCAATCTTCGGATCTTCTCCTGGCTTCCTTCCTCTTCGCGCGTTCAAGCTCCTGCCTTCGCTTCTCGCTTGGCTTTTCGTAATATTCGCGCTTTTTAAGCTCCTCGAGAGTACCTTCGCGCCTGAGCTTGGTCTTGAACCTTCTCAGCACCTTGTCGATCGATTCATCTTTTTTACGTTCAACTTCTGTCACTTAAGACAACCCCCTTTCATTATCCGGGAGGCCAGTGCATGGCTCTCCCGCCGAGTACATGGAAATGCAGGTGTGGGACCGCCTGTCCGGCGTCCCTTCCCTGGTTCACCACCGTTCTATAACCCGTAATATCTGCACCTTTGAGACGGGCCACCCGCGCCACCGCGTCAAGCATCTCCTCCGAGAGGTCCTCAAGGTCGTTTATCAGCTCAACGTGCCTCTTTGGGATGACGACCACGTGGACCGGCGCCTGCGGCGAAATATCATCAAAGGCCAAAATGTTATCGGTCTCGAACACCACGCTGCTGGCGATCTCCTTGCTAGCGATCTTGCAGAATAGACAGCTCATTTTTTATCCTCTATTTCGTACTGCAGGCAGCACATCAGCCTGCCGCACGCTCCCGATGTCTTTGTGGGGCTTATGGATATCCCCTTTTCCTTTAATCCCTTCACCGAAACGTGCCTTGGCTTGTCCAGCCAGGTCGCGCAGCAAAGCGCTCTGCCACAAACCCCCAGGCCTCCTATGAATTTGGCTTCGTCCCTGGGAGAGACAAGATGCATGTCCACTTTCGCGTCCAGGGTGGATGAGAGGTCCTTTACAAGTTCCTTGGTGTTGAGCCCTTTTTTCTGCTGGACGACCTTATAATAGATGTGGACCTTCTTGTCGTCAAAAAGATATTCCAGATTTATTATCTTCAGAGGAAGCTCGTGCTCTTTCACCTTCTGCATCCCTATCCTGATCGATTTTTCCTCTTTCTCGTCAAGACTTTCTATGTGGCGAAGGTCCTCTGGAGTGGCGTATCTTACCACCTTCCTCAGCCGCACGTCCCTGGACATCTCTTTTGGAAAACCCCTGTCAAAAGATACGATCTGTCCCGCCTCAAGGCCCCTGTCGGTCTCAACAATGACCCTAGCGCCTACCTTGATCGAGCCCTCCTTATATCCCGTGATGGGGCATATCTGTCCGAATTTCCTCAGTTTTATGGCCAGGTTCTTTATGTTCATTCCCCCTTCATTGAAAGAAGCATTGCGTCCATCGCGAGACGCTTGTTCGCCCGCCTTGAGATGGCGCTTATGCCGCGTAAAATATGCTTCATTGAGAGATAGGCATCCTTTGATGAGACTTCTATCTGCGTCCTGTAGCTGTTAAGCGCCTGATTTAGCGTCTCCTCCGGCGCATCAAGCGAGGAGATCTCTTCAGAAAGCGCGAACATCCGCTCAATGTTCATGTTCTTGACGTCCATCAGGTTTCGCGCGAGCTGATCGGCTTCCGGGTCCGTAGCGCGAGCAACTGAGCTGAAGATAAGCTTCTGGCACCTGGACGATATCGTCTTGAGCACCATCGCTTCCCTGATCGTTGTAAGGATAAAAAGCACATTGTTCAGAGGCTCTTCCAGTGTTTTCAAGAAAGCGTTGGAGGCCTCTTCCGACATCGCTTCAGCCTTTTCGATGATTATTATTTTCCATTTTGAAAGCACGGGGCCGAACCTGACGAACTTTGATGTTTCCCTTATCTGATCTATCCCTATGGAATTCGGGGAAGGCCGTACGACAAGAATGTCCGGATGGATCTTTTTGCTTATCTTTTCGCAGGAGGAACAGGCCCCGCACCCCTTATCGGAAGGGGAAAAACAGTTCAGCCCTCCGGCGAACTGTAGCGCTTCGTCAATAAGGGATGCACTGTCATCACCAACGAAAAGATATGCGTTCGGTATGCGCCCGCTTTTTACCGCGGACAAAAGGATTTTCCTTGATATTTGCGTAGATTTTCACCGCCATTTTTCTTATTATATCAAATTCCCGCGTGATTTTCCTATGTGAATTTCCGCGCAACGGAATAAACATCGCTAACGTTCCTTATGGACCTGATCACTTCGGACAGATGCTCGACGTTCTTCACGTCAACTATCAGTTTTATTATGGCCGAGCTGCCTCTCTTTGTTTTTACCGTGGCGGCGCTCACATTTGTCTTAACTTCAGCTATTCTCTCAAGTATGTCGTGAAGCACCCCCACCCTGTCGAAGGCTTCCACTTCGATCTCGACTAAGAAAAGCTGCTCCGGGTCCGGGTCCCACTCCACTTTTACCATCCTGCCCTTTGAGCTCCGCGACACGTTCTGGCAGTCCGCTTTATGCACGGTCACTCCCTGGCCTTTTGTAACATAGCCGATTATCTCCTCTCCGGGTATCGGCCTGCAGCACTTTGAAAAATGCATAAGCACGTTGCTCGCGCCGCTCACTGCGACCCCTATATGTTTCCTTTGCTTTTTCCTGGGAGATATCATGGCGCGGACGGTCTCTTCTTCAAGCGGTGTCACCCCGTGCGATCTTTCCCACTTTGTCCTTATCTTTTTGGCAACAACGTACGAGGATAATTCCCCGTAGCCGATCTCAATAAGAAGGTCTTCGAACGAAGGTACGTTGAAGTCTTTTGTGATCTCGGATCTGGCCGCTTCTGTCAGCACCTGCGAAGGCTCAAGCATTAGCTTTTTGATCTCTTCATTGAGCGACGACTCACCGCGCACCAGGTTCTCTTCCCTTTTTTGCTTCTTGAAGAACGATTTTATCTTTGTGCGCGCCGCCGATGACTTGACGAAATTAAGCCAGTCGATGCTCGGATAGTCGATCTTTCCGGTGAGTATCTCCACTATGTCGCCGCTTTTCAGGCGGTGGTCCAGAGGGACTATCTTGCTGTTGACCTTGGCCCCTGTGCACCTGTGACCCACCTCCGTGTGTATGAAATACGCGAAGTCCACCGGAGTTGATCCCTTGGGAAGAGGATGTACCGCCCCCTTAGGAGTGAAAACGAAGACCTCATCCGTGAAAAGATCTATCTTGAGGCTGTCCATGAAATCCTTGGCGTTGGAGAGGTCCTTCTGCCAGTCGAGGATGGACCTGAGCCACTGCATTTTCTGGTCAAGTATGCTCAGCTTGCCGCCCTCTTTGTACCGCCAGTGCGCGGCAAAGCCGTATTCCGCGACACGATGCATCTCTTTAGTCCTTATCTGCACCTCAACGGGATTCCCCGCGTCGCCTATAACGGTGGTATGGAGCGATTGATATCCGTTGGGCTTCGGCATGGCGATGTAATCAGTGAAGGTCCCCGGGATCGGCCGCCAGGTTGAATGCACCAGGCCGAGCACCGCGTAGCAGTCCTTTACCGTATCTACCATGATCCTTACCGCAAGAAGGTCATGCAGGTCCTCGAACTCCAGGTTCTGCTCGACCATCTTCATGTAGATGCTGTAAAAGTGCTTGGGCCTTCCGTAAATATCTGCCTTGATGTTCACCTTTTCCAGTATGCCAATGATCTTTTCGATGAACTGGGCGATCCTGTCCTCGCGCTCCTGCCGCCGCTGGGAAACTTTTTTCTTTATCTCTTCGTATTTGTCCTCTTCAAGGTAGCGGAAAGAGAGGTCCTCAAGCTCCCACTTCACCTTCCATATTCCCAGCCTGTGCGCCAGCGGCGCGAATATCTCGCGTGTTTCTATCGCGTTCTCTATCTGTTTGTCCCTCGGGAGAAAGTTAAGGGTCTGCATGTTATGCAGCCTATCGGCCAGTTTAATTATTATTACCCGGATGTCCTCTCCCATCGCAAGCAGCATCTTGCGGAAATTCTCCGCCTGCCTTACTTCTTTTGATTCGAACACCAGCTGGCCCAGCTTTGTGACTCCGTCAACAAGGTAAGCCACTTCTTCGCCGAACTGCTCCGCGATCTTCGATCTGTCGGCTTTTGCATCCTCGATCACATCGTGAAGAAGAGCGGCTATCACGGAGGACAGGTCCTGCTCAAGGTCGGCTAGTATTTCGGCAACGGCAAGAGGATGGGTGATGAACGGCTCACCGGACCTTCGCGTCTGGCCTTCATGTAGGGTCCTCGCGAACTCATATGCACGTTCTATCGCGGCCGCGTCGGCCTGCGGATTGTATTTCTGCACCTTAGCTATTAGACCCTTTATGTCGGCCAATTTAGGTCAGCTCGCTATCTGTTGAAGCCCCTTTTAAAGTTCCTGTCCCTGTCCATTACTCCTATGCCCGGGGGTATCGCGGAGCGTCTTTCTTTCGGATGCTCTCTTCTTGGTTCGGGGGTCGCCATCATTTTGTTCACGGATATTATCTTGCAGGACCTCTCGAGGCAGAAAGTGCCCTCAAGCGCCGAAAATAGGTTGTCGCCTACCGCATAGCTGCCGAATTCCTTGACAATGGATACATTGTAGCCGGATTTATATATGGGGGGCAGCACCTTGCCAAGTTCTTCCATGTTCCCCCTGTCCCTCGTTCTGACCACCGGGATGGAGCGCAGTGTGTTCAGCCCTTCGGTGTCCTGTGGCATTATCTTGTTCTCCATCGCAAGGGACAAAGCCAGAGCGTAAGGAGGGGTGGCATGGACGACCGCGTTAAAAGAAGTATCCTTATATATGGCGATGTGCGCGGGAAGGTCGGCGGCGGCGGTCCCTGCCATCAGGGTAGAACCGTCAGACGGAAGCTCCAGGATGTCGTCATCCTTAAGGTCTCCCATATGAGCGCCTTTCTTTGTGATATATATCCGGTCCGCTTCACGAACGCTCATGCTTCCGCCCATCGGGCTTACAAGACCCAGCGCCTGCATTTGTCTCCCAGCTTCCACCATTTGTTTTTTATCCATTCATATCCATCCTTTCTTTTTTAAGACGGCCAGCACAATCTTCGCTCCGTCAGCGGGATCCGTCCTGTCGGAATCGATCACGACCTCCGCGTCAGGATTCACCTCGAACGGAACGTCAACTCCCACCACTTTGCCAAGGTTCTCGAACTGCTTGCCGGTCCTATTTCTTTCCCGTGCTTTTTTATACAGCTCCGCCTGGACAAGCCCTTCCTTTCTCGCAGTCTCCCTCTCGATGCACTTTTCTATGGGACACCTCACATAGACCTCTATGAAACGGTCGATCTTTGACCTTGCCGAAAGCCTCCAGAGCATCCTGTGGGCCGTGGCGTCGTATATCACGTTCTTTCCCTGGGCTATTCTGGACGCGCCGTCCTCTATGAACCTGGAATATACAATTTCTCTTTCTTCGTCCGAATAGGTCGGGTTCATGACATAGTTCTTTCTCAGCTCGTCCAGCCTGAGATATTCCACGCTGGGAATGTTCTTAACCAGCTCTCTTGCTATTGTGCTCTTTCCTGAGCCGGGAAGTCCAGATATCCACACTGCGAAAGGCATCGGTCACCTCAGATATTCTTTAATTCTGTCCGGATCGAACCTGTCATCGGCCAGAACATTGGAGACAAAACGGATCATTGTTCTTCTTACGTCGTCGCTTTGCGCCCCGTAAAAGACGGGATGTGCCACCACAACGCCCCTGAATGCAAGATATATGCCCGCGGTCACCGTGATGGTCTTATCCCCTGTCTTTTTAATGTAGTTCTTCCAGAAAACATCGAACATCTCCGCAAAGGGGCCCTCAAAGGCGCCCTTTTGCATGACCGCGAACCATATGTAGTTGATCGCCATCGTGGTAAGGTCATCTGCAGGATCGCCGAAGAGCTCCCTTGAACAGTCAAGTACGGTCAGCTCTTTCCCTTTGAACATGATATTGGCGGGATGAAAGTCGCCGTGCATCCTGCATGGCAAGAACGGCGTGTCTTTTACGCCCTCCCTGAACTTTGCGGCTTTGCATATCAGGTCCGTCAGCTCCCGCCTGGAGATGAACTTGAAGTCGTCAGGATAAGTATCCACGACCCCGACCAGCATTTCTCCGTGACCGAGCGCATCGCGGCTGTGCCTTCTTCGTATCGATCTTATCTCTTCAACGGATCCGCTGTACTTTTTTGAATGAAGATCGACAAGATAGTCGGAAAGTATCCTAGCTTTTTCGATGTCGCCGTCGGCCAGTTTCCCGCTCTCTTTTATCCTCTGGAAATCCGCCGAATGCGCTGTGCCGTGCGCTACCTCCACGATCTGGAAGAACTCGCTCACATCGCCGAGCGATACAAGCCTGTTGTCCCTGGTGTAGCCGGAAACATCGAATGAATCGATGTGCAGAGGTATATCCTTTGCCATTTCATGCTGGAGCAGGAACACCTTTGCCCTGTCCGACAAATAGTCGTGAGAGAAATCCACGGGCATAAGCGTGCGCAGGACGATCTCTTTTGCCGCAGCGCCTTTTGTTGCGGGCTTGAACTTTATCTTATATCCAGTGCCGTGCCATCCGCTGCCCAGCTCGGCATATTCGAGTATCTCGACATGACCGCCCTCTTTTTCGTCGAGATACTTCTGCACCACTTCCCTAGGTATCTTTATCCTTGCCCTTGTCATTTTAAACTCCCGTCCGATGAGGTTTATTAATTGATCAAAACAGCGAGATCACTTTTAACAGCACCTGCTGGAGCATGTAAAGCAGGACCATTGCTATGAACGGAGCCGCGTCAAAACCCATTGAAGCTGGAGGCACTCCCTTTCTTATCCAGGAGAGCAGCGGTTCCGTTATGTTATAGATCGGTTTAAGGAACTTTGTGTACCTGTTCTGAGGCAGGTACAGGAGAAAGATCCTTATTATGAACAGCAGATAACAGACGTCAAAGATCAGGTTCAGCAGTGTCAGGATAAGAAGTCTCATAACGATCTTTCGAACTCCTCGCTTATTTCCCTTGCCCTGGCCGAGGCTCTTACAACGGCTTTTTTCACCAACGACTTGAAGCCCGCTTCATCCAAAACCCGCAGGCCTGCCAGTGTGGTGCCCCCGGGAGATGTTACCATCGCCTTCAGCTCTTCAGGGCTCTTCCCGGTCTTGATCACGGTCCTTATCGAACCCAGCACGGTCGCTCTCGCGAGCGATGCCGACAGTTCCTTTGAAAGCCCGGCTTCTATCCCGCCTTCTATCAAGGCGTTGAGCGTCTCGTAAACGAACGCCGGCCCGCTGCCTGAGAGGGCCGTGACCGCGTTCATGAGCTTCTCGTCCACCCTTATCGTATCGCCCACATTGGAGAATATCTTCTCCGCGGTCCTCATATCCTTTTCCTCGGCGTTGCTCCCTCCGCTTACAGCAGAAATGCCTTCACCTATCAGCGCGGGATTGTTGGGCATTACCCTTATCACCGCGGTCTTTTTCAGGTACTTTTCGATGCTTCTTATCGTGATCCCGGCCGCGATCGATATAACCAGCTGGTTCGATCTCACCTTTCCTGAAAGCTCCGACAGCACCACGTTCATTACCTGCGGCTTTACCGACAGAACAATGACATCGGCCGACCTGGCGGCTTCTATGTTCCCCGCGGATGCTTTTATGCCGTACTTTTTTGAAATGACCTTAACACGCCCCGGGTCCTTGTCGGAGATGATTATATTGTTCTTAGATATCGCTTTTTTGCAGATCAGACCGCGAATGATCGCTTCGGCCATCCGGCCCGATCCGATAAATCCGAGCTTCACTTTGTCCCCTATCTTCTGGCGAAAAGGGTATTATTTTCCGAGGAAAAACTTTCTTCCAGACTGTTGCGTTCTTCGGTATCCGCGATTCCGATATTGCTTGGCGTGAACAGGAATATCGACTCGCCTATCTTTATCATGTGCCCGTCAATGGCATACGTGGTGCCGCTCACAAAATCTATCAGCCTTGTGCCCTCCTGCGGGTCCAGGTGGCGAAGATTGATTATGACGGGATTCCCGCCCCTCAGCTGCATGGATATTGAGAGAGAATCTTCGTAGACCTTTGGTTCGTAAATGGCTATCTCATAATCGGACGAATTGGAGTTCTTCGATCTTCTGGGTTTCAGCGCCGTTTCCACGTTCATCTCTTCCCTGGGCATGTCAGGCGATCCGCCCTCATCCTCTTCCAATCCGATAAAAGCCTTGGCTCTTTTCAGCAGACTCTCCACCATATGATCATCTCCTTGTACCGACGTTATCGCTGCACTGTTCCGTGCTCAATACCAAAGATCGCGCTACCGATACGGACCATGTTGGAGCCTTCTTCGATGGCCACTTCAAAGTCATCGGACATCCCCATTGACAGATATTCTAGCTCAAGGGACGGCAAATTCAACCTTTTTATTCCCTCGAACAGGCCGTGAAGCAGGCGGAAGCTCTTCCTGCGTTTTTCCTTATCGTCGGTGTCGGGGCCCAGTGTCATTAGGCCTTTTAATCTGATGTTCGGGAGCCTTGAAATGCCCGTTGCGAGCTCAACAGAGCTCTCCGGAGCGATGCCGAACTTGCTTGCCTCGCCGGAGGCGTTCACTTCCATGAACACATCTATGGTCCGTTCGCTTTTGGCCGAGATCTCTTTCGCAAGTCTTTCACTGTCGACGGATTGGATAACACTGAACATCTTAAGCGCAGGCTTAACCTTGTTGGTCTGCAGATGACCTATCATGTGCCAGGTGACGGGATACCGCTTCAGCTGATCGAACTTAGAGGCGGCTTCCTGGACCCTGTTCTCGCCGATATCGGTTAGGCCCGCGGCTATCGCCTCTTCAATAAGGGCAACGGGAACACCTTTTGTGGCGGCGACCAATTTGATGCTATTCGGGTCCCTTCCGGACTTTTTCGCGGCATTTATGATCCTAGATCGAATGACAGAGAGATTATCGGCGATATTGGGCATTTGAAATAAGTATATATGATATAATTATAGATGTGAAGAAATTAATCGCTTTCGCGTTGATATCGATAGTGTTCATATCAGTCTGTGCGGCCGTCATCAAATTTGAATATTATCCCATGGACATAAAAGTGCTGTTGCTCCTGAAGCAGCCGTCCCTCGATTCCGAACCGGCGTTCGTTTTTCCGATCAACATAGCTCTTACGGGTGTTTCAAAGGACAAGAAATGGTTCCGATTCAAGGTCTATTACGATCTTGTCTTCTTCGGCAAATACGAGTTCGAGGGTTGGACGCGAGTGGACCCGTGGAAGCCTTTCGAAACAGGTGCTACCCCAGAAGTGATACTGCTTAAGTAGATTTGATCTCTTCGTTGATGGAGCTTATGGTCTGCTTGCTGTCCCTGATCATTTTCACTGTGCTGTTGACGGAGGAATTTACTGTGATCGATGTTTCTCCGCGCTCCAGAAGGTCATAGACCTTTCTTCCGAGCTCTCCCATCGCCTTGTTTATCTTGTTCTCCTCCATCACGATCTTGACCTTGAGAGAAGCGGACTTGGCCCCTTTTTGCGTCTTGTCAGCCGCTGCAAAGAACCCCTTCTTTGCCACATCCCCAAGGTCCGTAAGTTTTTTCTTCATGTCATCCCAATTAACCATACTATCGCACCCCCTGAAAAATTGACCCTTATTTTACCAGATCTGTCTGTTCTTTTAAATACCCTGTTTTGATCGAGGCGTTCACTGCATAATCGAATTTTGTTGTCCTGATATTGCCCTGGTTTTTCGTATATGCTCTCACGGCCGCTTTGCCGCTGCCGCTCCTTTCGCTGTCGCTCATCATCCAGAGCAGTTCGTACGAGCTTATGACCAGGTTCGGTCTGAACGTTCTGTCGGGATATCCCACAAGCACCTTATTCTCATAACATGCCTGTATATATTTTGCTTCCGGAAGCGACGGATCAACATCGCTGAACACGGTCCCTTCAGTCTCAGGCAGCAAATAATTGTTCCTCTTTGCGATAATTACTGCCGCGTCCTTTCTGTGCATCTGCTTGCCGCGCAGGTCCTTTATCCCGATGTATTTCTCTATTACCATGAAAGTCTTGTCGACCAGAGCGGCATAATCCTCTTTGCTGCCGGGTGCCGGTTTGGCTGATACTGCAGGCGGTGTTGGCGGTTTTGCCGCGACGACCTGGGCTTTTTGCGTACTGATAACAACGGGGACCTCTTCTTCTTTCACCGGCCCGCCCATTCCTTCCGGAACAGGGGCCGCAGGTGCGACCGGAGCAACGGCGACCGGAGCCGGAGCAGCCGGAGCCGCGGCAGGCGCTTGCGCGACCAGGATAAGCTTCTGCGGTGTCTCGACCATCTCGATCCCCTCTTTAATTATTATCTTCTTTTCCGTGACTTCCGGCGCCTTTGCTACCGCGACCGGTGGCACTTCCACGCTAAAGTAATCGCTCGCCAAAACGGCATCTATCACATCATTGTATGTGGCATCTCTGTTCTCTGTATTGCTCTCGAGGTATTTGTTCAAAAATACCCGCTTTGACTCATCCATCTCGCTCTCCTTCAACATGTTCACCACATCGGACAATCGAAGCATTCCCTCGCGCTTTTCCACGTTCGCCATCATCATTTTCTTTTCTTTTGAGATTATGGTCATCATATCCGAAGCGCTCACGTGCTGATCGCGGTCCCTTATTTCGCCTATGTCCTTGAGGATCTGGTCAAATACCGCCTTTCGCTGCACCTCTTTTTGGGCGTCTTCCGCGGCCTTTTGCTGTAAGGCGGCTTCCTGCGAAGCCTGCTCCGGAGTGATCACGATGATATCATTCGTTGTGATCGGGTCGGGATTGCCCTCCACATCAAGGAGATTGATAATGAAGTTGATCTTGCCGGTCCCGTATCCCTGCGGGATGGTCCAGACCCCGGCCCATCGGTCTATTCTACGATCATATTTTAACGGGATCACATCACCGTTCGGAGCGACCGCTTCCACATAGCTCTCCGAATATGGAGCATACACCTGGACGGTCACGTTATCGCCCTCCACCAGTTTATCCCCTGTGGCCGAACCGGCATATGCCTTGATATTGTTCTCAAAGTTCGCCGCGTAAGAGACCGAAACGAAGTGAGAGCCGTATGCCGGGTCGTTATAATATGTATGGTACGCGTAATCGACCGTGAACTCTCCCACGGTAAGCCCAAGACCGGCCGCAAAATTCCATAATACCTTGTCGTTCGTCGCGTCGTGGGCCTGGTCGGCACCCAGCCTGAGCACAAAGTTATTGGTCACGGGCACCTCGGACCCTACGTGATAAAGCGTCGGAACGGTTATGGCCGATGGGAATTCCGCGTCAAAAGTGTAGACCGTCCCCCAGTTCATGTCTTTTACTCTGGTCCCGATGAAAGTGGGCGACGGATATTTTTCATTGTGACCTGTGTTCCAGACGATATTCCCCTGGAATATGTTCTGCTTGTTCATCGCGAACGTAAGCCAGTTATAAGGCATGTATTTAGCTCCCAGGTCAAAGTTTATCCCGGTCGCGTGGTAATCAAGCGTGCCGGACGTCCCCTTGCCGAACAGCTTAGCGTTCAACCCTACATATATGTTCTGAAGGTCCGGGTCGATCTTTTTCAGTGAATCCGCATAAGACAATATGAATACATTATCCGTATAGTTGGCGAAAGAAGCGTCCGTTCCTGTGATGGTCACAGGGATATCGCTGATGCCCGAATTGACATAAGCCAATCCCGCCACTCCTCCCCATGGTGTGGGCGACGCCGCGCCTGCGGTGAAATAGTTGTAAGTGCCGAACACTTTTGAATAGTACATTCCCATCAGCTGGGGTGATTTGACCGCCGCGAGTCCGGCGGGATTGTAGAATATGGAATTCACGTCGTTTATTGAAGCGGTAACGGCGCGGCCAAGACCAAGAGGCCTGGCGCCGCCTCCGTCACGTATGGGGTCGGAGGTCTCGGAGTCCTGACAGAAAACGCCAGAGCACAATAAGAATATCGAACAGATCAATATTATTGATTTTTTATCTAAATACAGCGATCTTGCCTGTTGCAAGTGTTTCTCCTCCCGATGCTATCTGGAATACATATATCCCGTTCGGTATCTCCTGATTGAACGCCGTAAAGCCGTCCCATAGTATCAGGTTATCCCCGGCCTTGCCGCCGTTCACGCCCGGCGGGTATTTTCTCTGCCATATTCTCTCGCCGTTTATGTTGAATATGTTCAGCTCGATGGCCCCGTCCTTTGACAGGGTGAACTTTATGGTTGTTGAGCCCTTGTCCGGATCGAACGGATTCGGATAGTTTATCGGCCTGCCGATGACCTTGATCCTGCCTGACGGTTTTGTTATTGTAAAGCCTCCCGTCAGCACGCCGACCCTGCCGTCAGGGTTACGCACCACAACGCTCCATGCTCCCGTCAGGGCGCCGGTCAGGTTAAAGCTGCACGTGATCTTGGTAGTGTCGACCACTATTAGGCCCTCACCCGATATATCAGGCTGCCCCGTCCTTTCCAGGCTTGCCACTGCCTCGGTCTGGAAGTTAACCCCATTAATGGTGACCGATACAGGACCGTTGTTATTGCCTGAAGCCGGAGAGATGGATGTAATGACGGGCGTAAGAGCGAGCGCGTTGAAGCTTGCGTTCATGAATCCTTCGCCGAGCCTGTAGCTTGTGCTCGTCCTTATGCCGTTCGCAATGCCGTTGATGATGCCGTTTACCTTGTAATGGGAGGATGACGACTCAAAAGACCCTCCTCCGCCGAAAGCTTCAACCGAAATAACATAGTCAGCGCTTGACGAGGCGAAAGCGCCTGAGGAGTACAGGAAAACCATTATGACCGCAAGTACAGCGCCTTTTGACATTATTTCTCTTCTCACTCTTATAGCTCCTCTAGCTCTTCTTTACTCCCCTAATATTGTAACGCTCGGCGTCTCAAAGCTGATGGTCTGGCTGAATTCCACCCAGGGCTCAAATGTCGTTTGAGTTGTTGCTTCATCAGAAGGCAGGTCAACCCCGCTATCGCCAAAATATTGGCTTGCGGTCTTTGGAGAGGCAGCCTCGCTGGTATAACCTATATCAAACACTATCCTGTCCTTGTCCTGTGCATTGACGGTCGTAACGTTTACAAAAACAGGCGTATATCTGTTGGAATAGGCCGGGGTGTTAGGATATTGTGTTGTACCGATAATAACATTTGTAAATGTGCCTCTTAAGGTTTTGCCGTCATTAGAGATCACATAAGCAATGAATGCGGGATAGTTGCCTGCGGTAGCGCCATTCTGTGTGCCCTGCACCTGTCCGTGAATGGTGCCTGAAATATTCTGAGCCGCTATCGGGTCCGAAACATATCTCGCTATCAATGAAGCGGCGCCCTTAGCCGGCGATACTCCAGTATAAGAAACCATTGGAGTGTTCTTTTTGTTCACCGAGCATTCCAAAGTGATCGCGGTTTTTACGCCCCACGCAAAAAGACCTGCCGCGGTGGGACAAACCTGCGCCTCGCCGGTCGAGGGCAGGTAGAATCTGGTCACGCTGTAAACTGGAATTGCCAATATTATGGTAAGTATCAGAAATAATACTTTTTTCATTCGCTATTTGCTCCGTTTTTCATTTACACCGTTACGGCAGACGCTTATACCTTATAAGCACTGTTGCATTACTAACAGGGCCGGTCACTATAGTTGTCTGGAACTTTATTGTGTTTCCGGCCGTATATGCACTGGTTACGTTAGAGCTTGCCCATGTACCGCTCGAGGAATTCGCCAGTCCCGGCGCGGTCACAACTGCAACCCCGTTGTTCAATACCTGACCGGTAATGTTGGTCCCTCCAGAGAAGTAAACCTCGACCGATGTTATTGTTGCGTTGTACGGCAACTTGACCGCGACTTCACTTGTAGCGAACGGATAAATGAACCCTGCAGCCTTTTCAGCTATCCATGCCGGGGTTCCCTCAAACGTCCCAAAGACCGCATCCGCAGTAACGACAGCTGCCAGCGAGATTATTCCGGTCGTCGTTATCGGGCCACCGGTCAGGTTCTTACCGGCGTTCACCTGAGTAACTGTTCCGCCGCTTGCTAAACTGGCTATTGTTATCTGATTTCCGGATTGTGTAACCTGCATTCCAGTTCCGGCAGCAAGTGTGACAGTATCTGTTATTGGGGTTGCTCCGACAGAACCGATCCCTGTCACTAACTGACCCGACGCAATATCACCCTTGAGTATGGTCCCGTTCAGTATCGCATCAGAAGTGACAACACCAGTTGAGAACATGTTCGCATTGGTGATCGCCCCTGATGCCAGTGTTGTAGCCGTTGCTGCTGTCGTAGCTGTACCTGACACAGAAGCATAGCCGGCATTGGTCGCAGTTCCTGTCACAGATGCGTATCCCGCATTGGTTGCCGTTCCGGAGAGGACAGCAAATGCTGTGCTGGATGCCGTTGCTGACAGAGTAGCATATCCTGCATTGGTCGCCGTACCCGTCACAGATGCAAATCCGGCAGTGGTCGCAGTTCCGGAAAGAACTGCAAATGCGGCGCTGGAAGCTGTTCCCGACACAGATGAAAATCCTGCATTGGTAGCCGTCCCTGATAGAACTGCAAATGCAGCACTGGAAGTCGTGGCT
>Ga0315295_10001859_pt1 | contig 17988 bp, 14 predicted proteins | sample YL17G14_0_MG_FD_204453 | JGI IMG/M metagenome (GOLD analysis project Ga0315295, IMG submission 204453) | Sediment microbial communities from Yellowstone Lake, YNP, Wyoming, USA - YL17G14_0 | ecosystem: Environmental > Aquatic > Freshwater > Lake > Sediment | place: USA: Wyoming | collected... | reverse complement strand
CATGAACTTCAAGGCGTAGGATAATGCATAGAGGGCTTCTACTGCGTCCTTGAACGCAGGAGATGTGTTTGGATTTCCTCGACCGTCTGCCGTCAGGAAATTCATTTCGGGAACGTCTACCACGGCAACCTCTCTTTGCGAGGCACCGTAGAGATGCCTGAGTTCCTTTTTCATGTCAATCTTTTTCATGATGGAGACCTCCCCTCCAGTCTTTTTCCCGTGAGCCAGGGGATGACGATACACAGTGCGTACGCCACCCAGATCGAGAGGAAAGAAAAGTAGTCTTGTCCCTTGAATAGAATGACATAGACCACCGCATCCAGGATTATATTGAGGAGAAGTATCGTTATTCCAAATTTCAATCCCTCCCACGCCCTGTCACCGGTGTCTTTCAGATACAGCCTCGTGAGGAAATGAAGTATGACGGCATAGAGTATGAGGAGGGGGAAGCTTATGAGAGGATACTTTGAGACATGGGAAATGGAAGGCACATTCTTCAGCTGCGGAACCATGAATACGATTACTCCCCAGACGAACCCAAAAATCCACAAAAGGGTGACGTACCACATCGCCGCGAGACGCTTGTATGGTTGGCAGGACATGGAAGGCATTGGATGGTTTCTATTTATAGGTTTGTATAGGCAAAAGACCGTCATTCCCCCATAACCTGCACCACCACTGCTCGGGTGCGGGGCTTGTTGTCAAGCTCTATGAACACCACCTGCTGCCATGTGCCAAGCACGAGTCTTCCGCCTGTGATGGGTACGACAAGGCTCTGACCTAGAAATGAGGCGCGTATGTGTGAATGTCCGTTGCCATCGTGCCACCTCCTCTCATGCTCATAAGTCATGTGTTGTGGGAATAGCCTCTCGAGAGCCTGCGTCATATCCTCGATGAGACCAGACTCAAACTCAAGGGTGGCGATAGCGCATGTGGACCCGACAGCAAAAATGGTGCAGGTCCCCTCTGCAATCATCGAATCGGAGACAGCTTTCTCGACCTCGCGCGTCACTTCAAAAATACCCGTGCCCTGCTTTGTCTCAAGATGAATATGGTGGGATTGTATCATGATTCTTTTTTGTGTCATGATTCTTAAGACTTGCCCTCTTGTCCCTCAACCAATTCGTACCACTTCAGGTGCTTTCCAACCCTTGCGCGCAGTTTCCATTTGAGTGTTTTGGGATGAACGAGCAACCGTTTCTTCAACTCCGTTACTCTCCCGGATATCCTCTCCCTCTCCTCTTCGGTGAGTATGTAATCCTCCACATGTTCAAGAATCCTGTCGCAATTCTCCAGAATCGCCTCGAAGAGGCCCCACTCCTCAGAGCATTTTTCAGCGATATAATCCATATTGATGATTGCGGGTTTGTCTTCCTTTCCAATGTCGCAGTCCTTGAGTATCGTTATGGAATCCCTTATATCCTTCTCATTGATGTTGTGAATCTGAAGCTTTGTGAGGAGGAGGTCGCTTAGGGGAAGTGTGTATTTCTCTATCTGAAGTCTCTCCGAAAAATCCAGGTCATGTTCCATTGCAAAGTGGTCGAGGAATACGTCAATGTGTTCGCCTACGGGATGGTCGAAGATGAGCCTCTTGGTGCCATACAGGGCATTGAATCGCACATCTGGTGCATAGCCCACTTCCTCGAATACCTCTGCAATCTCATTTCTCTGGCGGCTCAGACCCACAAGGTCAATGTCGGAGTAATCCCTCTCGCAGAAATTCACCATCTCGCAGTGCACTCGAATCGCGATGCCTCCTAGAAGCCTCAGCACCACGCCCCTTGCGGTGGCAGCATCAATTATTCTTATGGCTTCTGACATTTTGTCCTCATGAGGCACATCCATGGTCATGAATGCGTGAGTGAACTTATCAAACTATCTTTTTTTTCAAAACGAAAGTCTTTTAAATTTGGGTTTTGAGGAGCATCATGGACATAGCTATCTATAACATGGAGGATTTGCTTCTGACCGCCATCAAAAGTGAGATGGAGAGTGAAAATATCTATACTGCCCTTGCCACAGGTGTTGGTAATTTCATGCTCAAGGATCGATTCACCTTTCTTGCCTCGGAAGAGGGGAAACACAGCGCATTCTTTGAGTGGCTCTACCAGAAAAATTATCCTAACAGAAGAATCGTCCTTCCGGAAAAAACACCGGTTCCTTTGCCTGTCATAAGAGCAGGAGAAGACATAGCCATAGGCGAGGTCATAGGGGATGCCATGGAGGCGGAAAAGGTCGCCCACGATTTCTACATGCAGCTCTCAGAACGATTTGCCGATGCACCTGACATAAAAAACATGCTCTTCTATATCGCGTCAATGGAGATGGGACATTACAGGATATTGGAGGCCGAAAGGGAAAATGCAGCCAACTTCGAGAGTTTCCAGATAGCATGGCCCATGACCCATGTGGGGGCTTAAGAGAGCCAGCGTTCGAAAGCGTTATATATAATTCACCATTAATCTTCCTATATGAAGCCTTCAAATGCTGCGGCACGAAATCCTACAAAGATTATTAAAAATATTAAAAGAGTGGGCAACAAAAAAGAGAAAATCAGAAAGAAGGCTTCGCCACAAAAATCTCTTACACAGATGGCGAGTATCATTGAGACAATAGGCGATGGGTTCATCATGATGGATAGGGAATTCATCATACGCTACATCAACAAAAGAGCACAGCATCTTCTCGATAAAAAGCAGCAGGATCTTTCCGGGCGCTCCTTCTTCGATGCATTCCCCCAGCTTCGCGGGTCAATTCTTGAAGAGAAGTGCGCACTCGTCTTGAGAGAGAGAAATCCAATTGTTTTTGAGACCTACCTTACTGCAGGACCATTTAATGACTGGTATAATATGGGAATTTATCCCTACTTGGATGGTATCGCCGTCCATTTCAGGGTCATCACGCAGCGAAAGAGGGCAGAAGCCATACAGTCTGCCATCTATAAGATCTCTGAGGCGACAAGTGAAGTCTCCTCACTCCAGGAGCTCTACCATTCCATCCACCTCATCCTTTCCGCTCTCATGCCCACAGATAATTTCTACATAGCCCTGCATGATATAACTTCTGACGAGATAACTTTTCCATACTTTGTGGACCAGCATGATGAGTCTCCGGGTTCCACAAGAGTTGGACGGGGGGCAACGGAATATGTCTTGCGCACTGGTCAGCCACTCCTTGCTCCGCCCGAGGTTTTCGATGCACTCGAGCGTGAGGGTGAGGTCGAACTGGTCGGTGCTCCCTCTGTGGATTGGCTCGGTGTCCCCTTGAAAATAGGAGAGAGGGTCATCGGTGTCCTGGTCGTGCAGAGCTATACGGAAGGTGTCAGATTCAATAAAGAGGATTCAGACATCCTCACCTTTGTCTCCAATCAGGTAGCCATTTCAATAGAGCGCAAGCGGTCGGAAGAGAAGATGAGGAGGATGACCGAGGAGTGGATTCAGACCTTTGATTCCATCACCGACATGATTTTCATACAGGACAGAGATTTCACCATCACGAAAGTTAATAGGGCATTCTCCGATTTCATGAAAGTACATCCTGATCAGTTGGCAGGGAGGAAGTGCTTCCAGCTCCTCCATGGGACGAATGCCCCCCCTCCCGAATGTCCATTTGAAAAGACGAGGGCAGATACGCAATCCCACACCGAAGAGGTGAACGACCCCCATATTGGAATTCCCCTCCTCGTCACCACTTCCCCCATCTTCGACGAGAGAGGAGAGTTTATCGGTTCTGTGCACATTTCAAAAGATATATCTGAGCTGAAGCAGGCAGAAGGGAAGCTTGCTGCCATCTACGACTTGTCAAGAGAAATTTCATCAACAATGGATTTGAGCAAGATTTTTGAGAGAATTCTTGTGGGATGCCAACGTGTGTTTGATTTCAAAATGATTGCCATATCGCTCATTGACGAGGAAACGCAAGAGCTCTACATCAAGACGATGGTGGGGCATCCCGAAGAAGTTCTTCGTGTGAGATTTCCACTCACTACAGGGGAAGGTATCATGGCGTGGGTGGCGACTCATGGCGAATCACTCATCGTGCCTGACGTCTCACACGACCCACGGTATGTGAAGGGAACTCCCCTCATAGAAACAAAATCAGAGCTTGCTGTACCCCTCATGGTGGGCGAGAAGGTCATCGGCGTTCTCAATGTCGAATCAGAGACCCTCGATGCATTCACCGAGGATGACAGGCGACTTCTTGAAATACTTTCTTCTCAGACTGCAATCGCCATCGAGAATGCTCGATTGCTGGAGAGTGAAAAACAGAGCGCATGGAAAGCGGAGAACTTGCTCACTTACATGAAGCAACTCTTCGAGGTATCCAACACCATCATCCAGCTCACGAGCCTCCAAGAAACGCTTGACACCATCGTCTATGCCATTACGGATTCTGGCACATGGAGGAGAGCCATCATAAGCCTCTGTGATGAAAAAGGATTTTTCAACAGGTATGCCTTTGCGGGAGTTGAGGAGGAGAATATACAAAAAGCAAAGAAGAATCCCGTCCCGCCCTCATTTCGTGCAAAGCTTTTCGATGAGAGGGCACGCATCTCCCGTTCGTACTATCATCACCATGAGAGCCCTACCATAAAAGCACTGGAGAGCATATCGACGCCATCAAAAATTCCTCCTGAGGAATTCGTCGACTGGCATCCGGAGGATTTACTCATCATTCCCTTCTACGACAAGTCGGGCACCATTTTGGGGTATCTCTCTGTGGATGAACCCACAGATGGGAGACGTCCCACGGAAGAATCAATCAAAATACTTGAGACCTTTGCCAACAGTGCGGCTGTGGCGATAGAGAATGCCAGATTGTTTGCAGAAGTTGCCAATTCAGGCACTCTCAAGGAGATGTTCATCTCCATCATATCCCATGACCTGAAGAACCCTCTCACCGTCATACGAGGGTACAACGAGCTTTTGGGTGGCATGGTCGATGAGAAGGCACGCCTCTATGTTCGGAAAATTGAGGATAGTGTCATGAAGATGAATGCCATTATCGATGAGGCACGCCTCTACAGTAGGATTAAGGATGAGGGCTACATGAGAGATTTCGAGGAGAAGGGTGTGGGGGAAATCATCACCTCAGCCCTGGAATTCATTTCAGAGAAGGCATCGAAAAATAATATATCTCTTTCCTTTGAAATGAAGAATCCCCGTGTTCGTGCCCACAAGACCCTCGAAAATGTCTTCCTCAATCTCATTGATAATGCCATAAAATATTCACCTCCCGGTACCAGCGTGGAGATAGGCGTCGAGGAAAATGATATTGTGCGCGTCTGGGTGAAAGACTCGGGCAAAGGGATTCCCGACAAATTCAAGGAGATGATTTTCGAGAAGTTTGAGAGAGGGATGGTGGAGGGTATAGAGGGGAGCGGTCTTGGACTGGCCATTGCGAAAGAAATCGTAAAACGTCATTCGGGCAGGATATGGGTGGAAAACAACACTCCCTATGGCTCCATATTTTATGTGGAGCTGCCAAAAATGAAATAGCTACAATCTTTTTTTTAAGCATAGACGATGTTCATGGACAAGACTAAAAGATGGACTGGAGATTTTTATTTACCTTTCTGTGTAGAATCCCTTGATGATTAGTCACGCATCCCATATAATATTAAAGGTGTCCCCCATGTTCTCTTATCCACGAGATTCCCATTTTTATCACGAAGTTCCACAAAATCATTTTCATCGTTGAGAAAAAGTCCTTTTGTGTTTCTATTTGGATTGTATATATTAATGTTGACTGTCCATGACCCGCTCGCAAGGATTATCGTGCCGGGAGGAATCGTGTAAGACCCTGAATTGTCAGAAAGTGTCCATCCTCCAATGTCAACAGGAGCTACGCCATTGTTGCATAACGTGATCTCTTCTGCAACGGCATTTACTCCACATAATTTTATCACCGCCGGAAAGAATGTCGCCTGTGGAGATTGAGCGGGAGGGGGAGACGTTGTCTGTGCGGGAGGTGCTGTGTGTGGAGGAGCTGTTATCTGAGGAGGAAGTATCGTTATTGATGGAGGCTGGCCGGGAGGTTCCGCTGCCCCGAAAAGATCCCTGTCTTTAAAGATTGAGAATGTTTTTCCGTCTCCTGCCATAATCTCAAGTTTTCCGTCTCCATCCCAGTCGCAACTGGAGAGGAAGAGTCCCCGAAGGGGAAGGTCTTTTTGGGTGGCAAGTTGCCCGCTGTTATTCAGAATGAAAAGCCCCATCTGGCTTGTGAATATGACTTCAATTGACCCATCACCGGAGATGTCGAATGATTTTACTGCAACTACTGGACCTATGGGTAGCTCATACCTCCAGAGGATTGAGCCATCCCTCCTGAAGGCATACACAAAGTTGTATGTACCTACCACGATTTCTTTCATGCCATCTCCATCAATGTCTGCGGCATCCAGCGATTCCACAAGGTCATCTGTTTCCATATGCCCCAGTTCCTTATAATCCTGGTCGAAGAGATAGACATGATGCGGAATATCCTGGTCAAACACGGAGCCTGCAATGAGTTCAAGCCTACCATCCCCTTCCAGGTCGGTCTGGAGTACCTCCTCTATGAGATCGGGCACGAGGAAGGTCTGCTCGACACCATTTTTTCCAAAAACGATAAATTGGGTTTCATTCTCCAGTTCACGGTAATTGAGTATGAGGAGCTTGGTTCTTCCAAAAAGTGGATACACCTTTTTCACCTTCCCGTCTGTCTTGAATACATTTCTCTCCTTACCTCGAAGGTCAAAGAACAAGACATAGCCGGAAGGTCTTCCCTCAAGCAGCGTAGTGCCTGCTGCGATGAGCCTTTCGCCGAAGTCCACGGTCGTCACGGAGTTTATATATGCACCCGTGTTATACTTGAATACCCTTTTTCCGTCTGAAAAGAAATAGATCATGCCTCTCTCCCAGAAAAATTGCCACCAGTAAAGCAGGGATGAGTTCTCAAGGTAATTCCAGGTGCCAAAAATATAATCCTGCCTCCCATCTTTATCAATGTCGCCCACATAGACATCGGTGACATCGCCATCGAGCGTAAAGGAGAGGGGTGTTTGGGAGAAGACGGGGATGATTACGCAGAGAAGTAAGAGCCAGAGGACAACTTTCTTCATACTATTTTAGTAGTAAGTTAGTATATAAAGATTGCGGTCAGACCCGCAAAGACATCCCGGATTCATGAATTGGTCCTCGCCCTGGAAATGTTCTTTTCAAAAATTGCCGAGAAATGTCGCTCGTGGTGGGTGAACACATGCTCGATTCCCGCCTTTTCAAATTAGTCTCGGGACTGCTCCCAGTTGCCTCAGCAACCCCAACTCATCAGCCTCATGCCACATTTCGACAACCTTGCCTTCAACGATTCTGTCTATGGCGATTCCCGTCCATGTCGCCCCCCTATGAGTCGGTTCAATCCCCTTATACCTGCCCTCATGAGTGCCATGAAAGGTAACGCGGGTCACCACCATGTCACGTTCCGCGATCTGGTCTTCAATGGCGATTAGGGCATCCGGAAAAGCCTGGTGCCAGTACCCATAGACCTGAGAAACGGTGAGGCGCATGCCATTGAAGGTCACATGACCTTCTACAAAGAAGCTCGGGATTGTCGACAAGGTGCCATTATTGAAGACTTCCTCCATGTAGCCACAAACGATGGCTTTGTTTTCTTCTAGGGTGGTCATGCATGTGTGAGGGGGAGGCTGAATATAAATCTTTCCTGAAAAATAAAGGAAGAGAAAATCAGTCCCTCTTCACTATCCTTATGAGCCGCTTATGACTGTCATGGATTTTCACTTCGAGAGGCATCTGGCCGGGGAGAGAATGGGTTGCGCATCCGAAGCATGGGTCGTATGCCCTGAATGCCATCTCAATCATGTTGAGGAGTCCGTCTGAGACATTGTTGTTTTTTATCAAGCCAAAGGCTGCCTTCTTCACAGAAAGGCAAATGGCAGGGGCGTTATTGGTGGTGGCGACAATGAGGTTGGCGCGCTCGACGAGTCCCCGTTCATCGAGCTTGTAGTGATGGATGAGTGTGCCGCGCGCTGCCTCGACGACCCCTATGCCCTCTCCCGGCTTTCCAGGGGTCGCCCTGAGGTTCTGTGAGGTTATTTCAGGGTCGCGCGAGAGTTCGAGTGTCCTTTCTGAAGCATAAAGAAGCTCTATGAGACGCGCCCAGTGGAAGGCGAGTGTATTGTGAACAGGGCGTCCGAGAGTTTCGTACATCTTTTTGAATTCTTCCTGCGCCAGAGGCGTTGCCATGCCCTCAGAGGCGTTCAGGCGGCCGAGCGGACCAACACGGAATATGCCGCTCTCTTTCCCATCCTTCCACCCCTTCCAACCTACACCTTTGAGGTAGGGGAGTTTCACATAGGTCCATTCCTCCATCCTCTCCTCTACGGCGCCGAGATAGTCCTTGCCTTCAATCTTTAAGAATTCCTTTCCTTCGGGATCGCTGACCCTTATCTTGCCGTCATAGAAGTTCACTTTGTTGTTCTCGTCCACGAGCCCCATGTTGTAGGTGGTGAGCTTGTAGGTGTCGCTCAGTATCATGTCCAGATACTCCTTATTCTTGAGAACGATGTCCTCGAAAGTTTTGAGGGAGAATCTGGCGAAGTTGATGGCGGATTCTGCCATCTTTTCTATCTCCGACCTCTCCTCCTCGTTTATCGGTTTGGACATGCCGCCGGGGATGCCACAGACGGGATGTGTGGATTTTCCCCCAATGATTTCTGCGATGCGCTGTCCATACGCCCTGTGCTTTATGACCTCTTTTCCGATTTCAAGCCCCACCTTATTTATGACACCCAGTATGTTTCTTTCTGCCTTGGGGGCATGCGGGCCGACTATGAAATCAGGACCTCCCAGAAAGTAGAAGTGCAGTGTATGGTCATATATGAAACTCCCATTATACATCAACTCACGCAACTTTCTTGCAGCGCGAGGTGGTTCGACATCATAACACGCATCCAATGCCTTTGTTGCGGCAAAGTGATGGGCGATGGGGCACACGCCACATATGCGGCTCGTGAGCTGGGGCATTTCTTCCCCGAGGCGTCCCATACAGAATTTCTCAAACCCACGTAATTCCGGTACCCTGAAGTATGCGTTCTCGACGTCTCCCTTCTCATCTAGGAATATGTCAATGCGTCCGTGGCCTTCGAGTCTCGAGATTGGGTCAATGGAAACTTTCACTTCATCACCCTCCTTTTCAGTGTGGAGGTGGGCATTGTATATTTATAGAAGACGCCCATCGGATCAGGGAATTCCTGTATCATCTTGAGCACGTTCTCCTCAGACACATTCTCTTCTCCCTCCAGTGCAAGCACAGACGTCAGTGCAGACATCATCTTTGCACCCTGGTCTGTGACATCGTCTGCGGGTCCGCTGCAGCCCGTGCATGGCATGTTTGCGTTTATGCATGGCGTGCCGCACCCCTCGCGTGTCGCCGGTCCCATACAGAGGTACCCCTGTTCCAGAAGGCACTTCTTTGTGTCGGGCATGCCCTCGAATGTCCTCTTCATGGCAGTGATTTTCTTGTCGGTTTTCTCGCGGGGACATTCCTCGCAGAGTGCTTTGCTCGGTCCTATCACAGAACCTTTCGGTGGAAGCTTCCCCGATGCGATGGCATCGATGGACGCCTCGACGATTTTGGGCGCAGGAGGACATCCAGGCACATAGTAATCCACATCGACAACCTGCGCCAACGATTTCACGGTATCATAGAGTTGCGGGAGTTCAAGCTCTCCTTCGGGGACTCTCGCAGAAATCTTGGGCAGTGTATTTTGGTTGGTGGAGATAGTTTTGTAGACTGTGTCAAACATGCCCTGCCTGTTTGTTATGTTGGCGAGTCCTGGTATGCCTCCATTATAGGCGCATGCGCCATAGGCAATGAGTATTTTGGATTTCCTTCTCAACAGATGTGCGATGTGTTCGTTTTCCGAGGAGCGTATGGCACCGTTGAACAGACAGACATCTATAAATTTATCGGGCATGGCTTCCACATCGGAGTATTTGAAATCCATGGCAACAGGCCAGAAGACGAAGTCCGCAACCTTTATGACATCGAGTATTTTCTCGTTGAGGTCGACTATGGAAATTTCACACCCTCCACAGGAGGCAGCCCAGTACATGGCGAGTTTGAGTTTTTCAGCCATGCTCATCACCTCTCCTGAGTGGACCGAGCCGTGCAATCTGCTCAGTCATGTCGTTTGCTACCTTGCGCACCTTATCTCCTTCCGAGGCAGATATCCATTCGAGCCTCAACCTTTCCTTTTCTATGCCAAACTCCTCAAGAACTCTCTGGAGCATCAGTATCCTCCTTCGTGCCTTATAGTTGCCTCTCTGGTAGTGGCAGTCACCGGGATGGCATCCCCCTATGAGAACACCGTCTGCTCCCTTAGCGAAAGCTTCGAGAACGAATTGCGGGTCGACGCGTCCGGAGCACATGACGCGTATGACACGGATGTTGGGTGCATACTTCATACGGGAGGTTCCTGCGAGGTCTGCAGCCGTGTAGGTGCACCAGTTGCAGAAGAACGCCACGATTTTAGGTTCGAAGTCGCTCACAACAACACCCCCTCAATCTCTTCGAGGATTTCTGCATCTTCAAACAGCCTCTGCACTATGGCGGAGGAGGGACATGCCGCGACGCAGGTTCCGCATCCCTTGCAGAGTGCCTCGTTTATCTGCGCAACTTTCTTCTCCTCATCGTAAGAGATGGCGTTGTAGGGGCAGAGCGCAATGCAGGTATGGCAACCCGAACACTTATCCTCGACAACATACGCGGTATTGGGCTCGAGTTCAATCGACCCCCTATCTATGAGTGCGAGTGCCTCCGCTGCCGCAGCGCCCGCCTGTGCGACGGTGTCAGGAATATCCTTGGGACCCTGGCACGTCCCCGCGAGGAATATGCCGTCTGTGAATGTATTGACAGGAGCAAGCTTGGGATGTCTCTCGAGGAAGAATCCTTCCGTGGAACATGATATGTTGAACATCCTTCTGACATCTTGGGCATCGGGGGTTGGTTCCAGTCCCACAGAGAGGACCACCATATCGCAGGGAATCCTTCTCACGAATCCTGCGAGCGTGTCTTCAACGCGAATGACGAGTCTGCCTTCCTCCTCTTCAGTCATCGCCCAGTCTGTGACCTCTGCGACGCGCCCGCGTATGAAATGGGTGCCATCCTCTTGGAGCAACCTGTCATAGAATTCTTCATACCCCTTTCCCGGAGCACGCATGTCAATGTAGAAGTTGTATATTTCTGCACCGGTATGTTCCCGTAAGAGGTGGGCGAGTTTGAGGGAGTACATGCAGCAGACACGCGAGCACCACTTGTTAGTCTTCTCATCTCTGCTGCCGACACAGTGTATGATACCCACACTCTTCGGGTGCTGTCCGTTCTTCAACACAACTTCTCCTGCAGTGGGACCGGATGAATTGACGAGCCTCTCGATTTCAAGCGCAGTATACACGTTGGATAGTGTGCCATAACCATACTCGGGCATTCTGGAGGCATCGAATGCCTTGAATCCTGTGGCGAGTATGATGGTGCCCACGGAAATCTCTTCAATAGTTTCCTTCTGGGTGAAGTCTATGGCATTGCGGTCGCAGGCTGCGACGCACGTTTTCTTGCATTTTCCTGTCTTGAACTCTATGCATGTCTCGGGATCGATGACGGCAAGCTGGGGTACTGCCTGTGGGAAGGGGAAGTAAATGGGTTTCCTCTTTGAGAGCCCCATATTGAACTCGTCGGGGAACTTGCCTTCTTTGTATATACACGCCTCAATGCATGCGAGGCATCCGATACAGGCTTCTTCATCCACGTACCGGGGCTTTCTTTTCACCTTGACCCTAAAGTTGCCTACAAATCCATCGACACCCGCGACTTCTGAGTATGACCATAATCTTATGTTTGGATGTGCTCTCACCTGCGTCATTTTGGGGGTGAGTATGCAGGCCGCGCAGTCGAGCGTGGGAAACGTCTTGTCGAATTTCGCCATATGGCCTCCGATGGTGGGCTCCTTTTCAACAAGGTAGACGAGTTTGCCCGCATTGGCGAGTGTGAGCGCTGCATGGATGCCTGCGATACCACCTCCCACGATAAGCACGTCGGGGTTTATGGGAACCTCCTTTCTCTCGAGTGCACTGTGGAGTGCGACACGCCTCACCGCGGCACGAACGAGTGCAATGGCTTTTTTTGTGGCCTTTTCCTTATCCTCGTGCACCCATGAGTCATGCTCACGCAGGTTCACCATCTGGAAGAGGAAAGGATTAACACCCCCCTTCTCTGTCGCATTTCGGAAGGTGTGTTCATGAAGCAATGGGGAACAAGACGCCACAACGATGCGATTGAGGTTATGCTGTTTAATATCTTCCTGTATGAGAGCCTGACCAGGATCCGAGCACATGTATTTGTATTCTCTGGAGACGACAACATTGGGGTACTTTGATGCTTCCTCAGCGACGCTCTTCACATCGATGATGCCCGCAATGTTTGAGCCGCAGTGGCACACATACACACCCACACGGATTTCTTCAGACATGGACAATCCCCCTCATATCGAGCGCACTGTTTGCAGAAATAATACTGCGCCTGAAACCCAATTCCTTTGCAGGAATTCCAAAAGCCAATCCGAGAATTTGAGTGAAATAAAGAATCGGCATGCTCATCTCCTCATACCTTCTCTTCATCTGGTCCTGGTATCCATCGAGATTGAACTGGCAGAGTGGACAAGCCGTGACAAGCATATCTGCCCCCCTCTTACGTGCTTCGCGCAAGAGTATGTAGGCGAGCCGCACACCCACCTCGGGTATCGTGCCGGTGAGGCTGCCCCCGCAGCATCTCGTCTTGAGGGGGTAGTACACAACTTCAGCACCACACGCCTTGATTAAATCGTCCATCGTCGTGGGGTTATACTGATCATCGAAGGTGGCATACGGCCTCACAATCTGGCAGCCATAGTATGGGGCAATCTTCAAGCCCTTGAGTGATTTTTTGACCTTTGAGGAGATTTCCTTGAGCCCAATATCATTTATGAGTACATCGAGGGGGTGTCTCACCTTTATAGTGTCACTGTAGGTGAGCCCCACACCCTTTAAGGCTTCGCTGACCTCATGACGCTCGGAGGGGTACTCCCGCATGTACTGCTGGGCTTTGCTCAAGACGAGGTAACACGCCGCGCATGGAGCGACAAGGTCGCTTCCCCCCTCTTTTTCCGCGATAGCGAGGTTGCGCGCCGCGAGTGCAAACGCCTTCAGTTCATCCACAGACATGTATGCGGTGGCACCGCAGCAGTTCCAATCATCGATTTCATGCAGCTCTGCATCAAGCGTTTTGAAGACAGGGATGAGAGATTCTTCATAGGCCTTGCCTGTTCCTTTGAGAGAACATCCCGGATAATAGAGGTATTTCTTCATGATGGTGCCTCCTCGAGTGAGTCAAGCAGCGATTTCAATTCATCCTTTCGTTTTATGGAATCCTTTAAGAAGGAGAATCTCCCCGTGCGCAGGAGGTTTAGTCCGAGGGTGGTCATACCGAAGATTTTGAGTATATTCGTCTTGAGAAGCATTATTACCACAAGCCATGATTCAGTGGTGCGTCCCTCCGAGCGCACCATCTTGTAGAATTCTTTTGCGAGCACCGGTATGGGGATACCCTTTGCGAAGACACCCTCCTCGATTGCCCTGCGCTTGAGTGCATACATTATGTCTGTCACCTTTATCTGCTTGGAACATTCCACGGTGCATGAGTAACAGCTCGCACAGAGCCATATTGTATTGCTCCTCAGGACTTCATTCTTGAATCCTTCCTTTGCGAGATGTATGAGCTTTCGGGGGGGATAATCCATGTAAAGAGAAAGTGGGCATGTGGCACTGCATATGCCGCACTGTATACACTGCCTAATCTTTTCCCCTCCCACGATTTCCGTCACCCATTCCGCGAATTTGGGGTCACATTCGGCCTCATATTTTATCATATGTTTGTAAGTCATAGAAATTCCTCTTTATCTACTGTCAAGGCTGAATAAAAAAATTTTTTTAGGCATAATTTGAGAAAAAATGCTATTTTTATCCTCTTTCTGAGATTTTGTGCCTTGTAAAGCCATCATTTTTGCCATACTCCTTGACATTTGTCTGTTTCACCAAATTAAAAGTAATCTTATAAAACTTTCGGTAAATTTCTTTAATTAATATGGATGCATGATAAAAAGCCTTAAATATTTAGCAAATCCCTATGATGAGGTGTTCTCATGGGTAAAAAATGGAAGTACATTGGCGGCATTCTTGTTGCGCTCATCGTCTTGGCAGGAGGCTATGGTTACTATTTTCTGACATGCCCCTGTTCGGAAAAGGAGAGTGAGGTTGCAGCTCCTCTGAAAGAAAAAGTGGAAGTCGTGAAAGATGAATTGGGCGTTCCCCATATCTTTGCTCAGAATGAGGAAGATCTTTTTTTTGCCATGGGATATGTTGTCGCCTCTGACCGTTTGTTCCAGATGGACCTGACACGCAGGGCGGCTTCAGGCGAGATTGCAGAAATTCTGGGGAAGGACTATGTAGACTATGATTATTTCATTAGAAGGATAGGATTGCGAAGGGCAGCCGAGGGAATGGCAGCATCCCTTTCGGGTGAGCCGAAACTCATATCAGAAGCCTTCAATAATGGCGTCAATCACTACATCACGACCCACTCAAAAAAACTCCCCCTCGAGTTCACCCTCCTGGGCTACACCCCACGCCCGTGGACCTCTGCAGACAGTTACTCAATAGCGCGCTACATGGCATGGGACTTATCGAGAGATTATGAGGACGAACTCTATCTCTACAAGCTCGTGCAGAAACTCGGACCGGGTGTCATACCCGAATTGTTTCCGCCATACCCAAAGGGGTTCGAAGTGCAGATTCCCGAGTATGAAAACCCACCCTCATTTTCCGTATACGACGATTCCAAAGTGAGAGAGATGCTTGGGTGGGGGGGACCGTCCAAGGGAAGCAACAACTGGGTCGTCTCGGGGAAAAAGACGGAGTCGGGGTACCCGCTCCTCGCTAATGACCCCCACCTCGGATTGTCTGAACCCGGCATATGGTATGAAATTCATCTCGTGGGGGCGGGATTCGATGTCTATGGAACGACCATTCCCGGCGTCCCCGCAATCGTCATAGGCCACAATGAGAACATAGCCTGGGGACTCACCAATGTTGGCGCAGACGTGCAAGACCTCTACATGGAAAAGATAAATCCCAAAAACGACAGGCAATACTGGTACATGGACCACTGGGAAGACATGAAGGTGGAAGAGACAAGAATAAATGTGAAAGGAGAAGAACCGGTGGTAAAGGATATCCTCTTCACGCGCCATGGACCTGTCGTGTCTGATGCTAAAGAAAAAGATGTGTTGAGTCTTCAGTGGACAGCTCACCTCATCTCAGATGAAATGGAAGCATTCATAAGAATAAACAGAGCCAGAAATCTGGATGAGTTTAAAGAGGGATTGAAGTACTTCACCGTACCTGCCCAGAATTTCGTCTATGCGGACACACAGGGCAACATCGCCTATTTCTGCAATGGCAAGATTCCCATAAGGAAGAAAGGCATGGGCATTCTTCCGGTAGATGGTTCGACGGGCGAGTATGAGTGGACGGAGTTTATACCCTGGGAGGAGTTGCCCCACATCGTGAATCCCGAGAAGGGATTCGTGGTGACGTCCAACGTGAAGGTCGTCCCCGATTCCTATCCTTACTACCTATTCTACAGTTACGTGCCACCCTATCGGTTCCAGAGAATTGTGAACATGCTCAAAGAAAAAGACATTGTGAACGTTGAATATATGAAACAAATCCAATCCGACACATACTCCCTCCAGGCAGAGATACTCAAACCAAAGCTTCTTCCCCTCCTCGACAGAAATGATGCTGACGTGAAAATATTCGCCGAAGGGCTTGAAACTTGGGATAATTACGCGATGCCTGAGGAGGTGGGTCCATCTATATATTTCACATTCGTTCTTCAACTCCTGCATGAAACATACGCGGATGAGTTGGGAGATCTTTATGAGGAATATCTGGACCACAGAACATTCGCAGCCCTTGCCTTCGCCAACCTCATAGAGAACGATTCTCCCTTCTTCGATGTCAAAAACACCTATGTCAAAGAGACAAAGAGAGAAATCGTCAACCGTGCGGCAAAGAAAAGCATCGAGTTTCTCAGGGAGCAGTATGGAACCGACTGGAGGTGGGGGAGACTGCACACCATGACCTTTGAGCATCCCGTGGGCTCTGTCAAACCGCTCAATTACATATATAACATCGGTCCCCTCGAATCCCCTGGTGGGTCTGACACCGTGAATAATGGCGAATTCTCATATGCGAAACCCTTTGCCCATAAAACAGGACCCTCTCTCCGAATGATAGTGGATTTCTCTGATGTGGGTAATGCCATACTCGTCATTCCCACGGGTCAGGGAGGTTCTCCCTTCTGCGAGAACTACAAGAATATGACTGACATGTGGCTCACCGGGAAATACCATACGATGCATTTCACAGAAAAAGACATAAGGGCTCACGCGCATCGCACACTCTGGCTTGTACCAGGTTAATCATAGATGGAAAAATGGAGGAAGATGTTCGCCTCACCTCATTATTGTTTCCACCAGGAAGATAAAAAGAATCGGTTATCAGAAATTCCGAATTCCGAACCTGTATGAAGGGTTCTGAGGAATCATGAAGAGGTCGTTACGATTGAAACACACAGGACTGTGAAATTTCACATCAATGGACTCACCGAAGATGCTTTTTTGTAAGGATGGAATGGGATAACAGATGAGAAAAGATAAATAAGAGTGGTGTCAGAAGGAATGCCGTGAGCATTGTCCTGATTTTTATTGCATAAGAGAAAGGAGGTGCAATGATTCTTGCCTTTTTTGGCATGAATTGAAAGTCCGGGAATCTATCCTTATCTCCGTGTTCTGGGAAAAAGGAAAGCCCGATATTATGTGAGCGGGAGGGGAAAGGAAAGCCATCGGCAATCGGTGGGGGCAATTGCTTCATTGAAAAGTTTTCTCCTGTGAAAATCCCTCCGGAGGGCTGCTTGTGAAACATATCATTTCTTTCCATGAATCCTTCTTTTCTTGGAAGAGGCAGATTGCCTGAGGCATATGTACCGGTGAATACGAGAATCGAAAAGAGCCAGAAGAAGATGAGATAGGGATTGCTTTTACATTTGCTTTCTTCCTCAAGAAGTGTCTCCGTCCTCACCTTAAGATTGGACCTCACGAGTGGGGAGGAGATGAAGGAGGGCAAAATCGATCTTGCTCTGCCCCTTCGTTCATTCAACTTCACGAGTGTGTACAGAAAGAAAGCCTTCTCCTTTTTCATATCAGAGACGTTGTCTGCGAGATACTCTCTTTCTTTTGTTATCCATTGAGTTAGAATATGCACAGAGGGATTGTAGAAGAAGAGGATTCGCAGTGAGAAGAGGAAAGGCTTGAGAATGTGGTCGTGATTTTGTATGTGGTTCATCTCGTGTTTCAATATGAGTCTGAGTTCCCTCTCACCGACATTTCCCAAAAGTTCCTCGCTGATGGTGAGCACAGGGGGGAATCCAAATACAAAGGCATTGATGTCTCCTCGGAACATCATCGTTTCAGGGACCCTTACACCATTCTCATGACAGATATTTCCCAAGAGACGCAATACCCTTTCATCATGACAAGGCATCAGATTGTATTTCCTCAGAATGTAAAACCGCGAAATGAAGAGGAGACAAAAGAATACACCAAGAGAAATCATAAAAAGAATCAGGAGTACCAGCCTCAAATCTAAAAATCCGAATCCTTCACCCACACTTTCAATACTCGCTCTGAGCATGAACTCCAATCCACTTAAATGATTGGGAAAGAGAAAAACAATGCGGTCTCCTCTCTTATGGATATCAAAGAAGAAGAGGGCATACAGCATAATGGAGAAACTGGAGAGAAGTGCAGAGAGATATAAGTGAGACCTCTGTCTG
>Ga0315295_10001858_pt1 | contig 17990 bp, 19 predicted proteins | sample YL17G14_0_MG_FD_204453 | JGI IMG/M metagenome (GOLD analysis project Ga0315295, IMG submission 204453) | Sediment microbial communities from Yellowstone Lake, YNP, Wyoming, USA - YL17G14_0 | ecosystem: Environmental > Aquatic > Freshwater > Lake > Sediment | place: USA: Wyoming | collected... | reverse complement strand
TTCCCGGCGGCTACATCCTTGGCCACGGCGAAGGCGAACTCCGGATAATCGGTGGATTCCTCGGAGGAGGTGCCGAAATCCTTATAAGCGATCTTTTCCGCCTCCAGGTATTTCTTGATCTCTTCTTTCAGCTTGAACCCGGCATGATCCGACCCTATGGCAATTTTCACCTCATGGCCTCCTTCATTTCAGATACCGCCCTTTTCATTCCGACCAGGACCGAACGCGCTATGATCGAGAAGCCGATGTTCAGCTCCTCGATCCCCGGTATCCTTATTATAGCCTTAACATTATTATAATCCAGGCCGTGGCCGGCGTTGATACGCAGACCTATCAAACGAGCTTTCTGGACCGCGGTGCCGACCTTCTGCAGTTCCAGTTCCAATTTCGCCTCACCCCTGGCATTGGCGTACAGGCCGGTGTGGATCTCTACGAACTTGGCCTGCAGCAATGCCGCTTCCTCCACCTGGGCCAGGTCCGGGTCAATGAACAAGCTCACCGAGATCCCTGCGTCCTGCAACTTTTGGATTTTTGATTGCAATTTTAACTTTTGACCTTTTAAATTAAGTCCGCCCTCGGTAGTGACCTCCTGCCTCTTCTCAGGAACCAAGGTCACCATATCCGGCTTCAACTTCAGGGCGATGCGGAACATCTCATCGGTGGCCGCCATTTCCAGGTCCAGGCGAGTGGGCAGTTCACGCAAGCGCTTCACATCTTCATCCTGGATGTGGCGTCGGTCTTCGCGGAGGTGGCAGACGATGCCGTCGGCGCCGCCCGCCATGCATTCCCGGGCTGCATCATAAGGATCGGGAAAGGTCTCACAGCGGGCTTGCCTTAAGGTGGCGATATGGTCGATGTTGACGCCTAATTTCACTGCGGGGATATTATATCAGATTTTCAATTATTGACGAATAAAGTTTTTAAGAGCGCTCTCAATGGTACCGGGAACCCGATCGGGTCTGAAAATGGAAATATTACCAAAAAGGAAAAGCACCGGCGGGCTGGCGGCAACTGCATGATTTTTTTCCTCATCCCAAGGACCGCAAACACAGGTCACTCCGCCCTGGATCTCACCCTCACTCCGTGTATCAGAATAATTAATCCTGCTTACTACCTCATTCACATGCGATATAACGTACAGCCCTTCACCGATATTAGTATTACCCCGCCTCCGCCCCTTCTCATCCCTACCCCCGGTCAAGCGGTATACCCTGTCATTGGGGGTCCTCGCCACAAAGGAATCCGACCCCACATCTAAGAAAGCTCCTTGAGGAATGGGCAGGTCTGAACGGCGATCGGGCAGGCCGAGAGCCAGCACCGACCGGTCCTCCGGGAATTTCAGTCTGATAACGCGTGCTATCAATTCTGATTCCCTCATTCTCTCTAATTCCGGATAATGCCCATTGGGGAATAAATCAGTTAAGCAGTAAAAAATCCCTTCATAACTAAAACCAGAGGGCAGGCCCTGTCGGTGTTCAATCCAAACTTCTCTGTCCGGATTATGACCTTGATAATGCTGAAGCAAGCTCTTGGCATCAGGAGTGGAGGTAGGACAATAAGAGTAGGTGCGCTGGGCGCGGCTGTACCTCATGCCGAATTCTTGATTCTGCATCAGGTATCTATAAGGACCTTTAAGGCCTAAAACCTCTCCCAGGGAAGTCATCTGTATCACCTCCAGGGTGCTTCTTCCCCTCTATTTATTTATCGTGGGGTTTTCTGGAAAATTTCAGTTTTGTGGGTTAAACTTTGCGGTGGACCAGACAGACAGCCATAGCGGAAATGCCCTGTTTTTTTCCGGTAAAGCCTAATCCTTCCTCCGTCTTGCCCTTCACGTTCACCTGGCTGATATCCAGCCCCAGGAGACGGGCCAGATTGTCGCGCATCTTATAAATGTAGGGCGCCAGGCGCGGCTCCTGGCAGATCACCGTGGCATCGATATTGGTTATCAGATAACCCTGATCCTTTAACAAACTGCCGGTCTTTTGCAGGAACATCAGGCTGGAGGCGTTCTTGAAGCGGGGATCGGTGTCGGGGAAAAAGTCGCCGATCGAACCCTGCCCCACCGCCCCGATCAGGGCGTCGATCACCGCGTGGGTCAAGACGTCCGCGTCCGAATGGCCGGCCAATCCCTTTATATGCTTGATCTCCACCCCGCCCAGGATCAGCTTGCGGCCCAAGACCAGTTTATGTACATCATATCCAATGCCTATTCGCATATCACCCTCATGAACTTTCTCTTCCCCACATTTAAGACCTTTTCTGAGGTCAGGTCAACCATCTCTTTTTCTTCGGTTATTACCCGATCGTCGACCCGTACCCCACCCTGTTTTATCAAACGCCGGGCTTCTGATAAGGAAGGAGCCAGCTTGGTCTCAACCAGCAGATTGCCGATCAACACCTGTTTTTCTTTGAGCTTTAAAAGCTGGATGTCTTCCGGCAGTGAACCCTGGGCAAAAACCGATTCGAATTCCCGTTCTGCGTTGATGGCCGCCTGCTCGGAATGGAAGCGGGCCACCAGGATCCTGGCCAATCTCTTTTTAGCTTCCTTGGGGTGTATGGACTTGACCTCGGAAAGAGGAACCTCGGTCAGCAATTCATAGTAGCGCAGCATAAGGGTATCGGAAATGGACATGGTCTTGCCGTAAATCTCAGAGGGCGGCTCCATAATGCCGATGGCATTGCCCAGGGATTTACTCATCTTCTGCACTCCGTCGGTCCCCAAAAGCAGCGGCAGGGTGATGATTGCCTGGGGCTCCTCCTTGAACTCCCGCTGCAGCTCCCGCCCCACCAGCATGTTGAATTTCTGGTCGGTGCCCCCTACCTCGAGATCGGCTTTCAGGTGAACCGAATCGTAACCCTGGATCAGGGGATAGAGGAACTCATGGATGGAGATGGGCCTTTCCTTCTCAAACCGGTTCATGAAATCATCTCTCTCCAGCATGCGGGCCACGGTATATTTTCCCGCCAGGTTGATGACCTCCTCGATCGTCAACTTTGCCAGCCAGTGGCTGTTATAGACGACCTTGGTCTTGCTCCGGTCCAATATCTTAAAGACCTGATCCTGGTAGGTTTGGGAGTTGCGCTTTACTTCCTCCTCGGTCAAGGGTTTGCGGGTCTCGCTCTTTCCGGTGGGGTCACCAATGCGGGCGGTAAAGTCGCCGATCAGGAAGATGATCTCGTGGCCCAGCTCCTGCAACTGCTTCAATTTGTTCAATACTACGGTATGGCCGAGGTGGATGTCGGGGGCGGAGGGATCGGCTCCCCATTTGACCTTGAGGGGCTTGCCGCACTTCAATTTGGCGACCAGTTCATCCTCGGGGATGAGCTCCACCGCTCCCCTTTTGATCAAATCCAGCTGTTCAGTTAAATCTTTCATTTGCCGCTCAGCTCCAATAGTACTTTTAGGATCGCATTTTCCGGCACATTATCCCTAATCGTCACCTTCCCGATCCTTGTTGGCAGGACGAACTTGACCTTGCCCTGCCTCACTTTTTTATCCAGCTTTAAGGCAGAGATGATGGACTTGGGATTCAGTCTGATCCGGATAGGCAGTCTCAACCGGGAGATCAGCTCCTTGATCCTTTTATAGCTGGCCAGATCTAAAAGCTTCAACCGCAAAGCCAAAGCGGAGGCGGCCAGCATGCCGAAGCCGATGGCTTCGCCGTGGGAATATTTCTTATAACCGGTCAGGGATTCCACCGCGTGGCCGATGGTGTGGCCGAAATTCAGTATCATCCGGTAGCCGGTCAATTCTCTTTCATCTTTGGAGACCACTTCGGTCTTGATCCGGGCGCAGCGGAAGATGAGATCTTGCCAGAAAGCAGCATTCACTTTGGGATTGCCCTCCAGCATCTTTATGATCCGGGGGTCCTTGATGATCCCGTATTTTAAAACCTCCGCCAGTCCGTTCTTGATCTCTCGCGGCGGCAGGGTCTTTAAGGTGTCCACATCGATCAGGACCAGTCTGGGCTGGTAAAAGACCCCGATAAGATTTTTCCCTTTATGATGATTGACCGCGGTCTTGCCTCCGATGGCCGCATCCACCATGGCCAATAAGGTCGTCGGAACTTGGATGAAAGCCACTCCCCGCATGTAAGTGGCCGCCACGAAGCCGGCCAGGTCCCCAATGACCCCGCCCCCCAGCGCCACGATCCCTGCGTCGCGGTGGATCCCAAGATCGATCAGCTTGTCGTAAAGCGCGGCCGCCGCGGATAAGGTCTTGTACTTTTCTCCGCTGGGAAGAGTGATGATGTGGCATTCGAGCTCTTTTAAGCTCCTGGAAACTTTTAAGGCATAGAGCGGGCCCACGATCGAATCAGTAATGATGACCACCTGCCGGGACCTGACATGCTTGCGTAGGCCGGACAATATTCCGCTACCAATCACTATATCGTAACTTCGTTCTTTTAAATTAACTCTTACTTTTTTAACCACTTGATAATTTCCTCAGTCGCTTGTTCCGGCGTGATCTCCGAAGTATCCACTATAAAGTCCGCTACCCTATTATATATTGGATTGCGGACGGATAAAATCTCTTTTATTTTTTGCGCCTTGTCACCGGTAAGGAGCGGCCGGTCCTCGGTGTCTTTAACTCTTTCCAGAATGATCTCTTCTCTGGCGGTCAGCAGGATGAGCGGGCCGATCTCGCGTAATAATTCAACATTTTCCTCGCGCAAAATGATACCGCCCCCGGTTGCAAGGACGAAGTTGTCGTAGTTCCCCAGTGTCTTTAAGACCTCGGTCTCCAGGTCGCGGAAATAGGGCTCGCCCTCTTTATCGAAGATCTCCGAGATCTGCCGACCCTCGGTCTTCTCGATAAGCTCGTCGGTGTCCAGGAAATTCAGCTTAAGCTTGTCCGCCAGGGCTTTCCCGACCTCCGTCTTGCCAACTCCCATAAAACCTGTTAAAATTATGTTCATAGAACTAAATGCCCCCGACACGATTCGAACGTGCGGCCTAGTGTTTAGGAAACACTTGCTCTATCCATCTGAGCTACGGGGGCCCGTTCAGAGGATTATAACATGAAAGAAACTAAACCGGAAAAAGATAATCGGATCTTCACCGCTATCGGTATCACTATCCTGATCCTGTACCTGATCGCGGCCGTCATCTATCTTCTAAACCTCCAGACCCAGGTCAAAATACAGAACGCCCGCCAGCTCAACCTGATCGGCATCAAGAAGATCTATTGGCTGGAACGCTCGCTCAAGGGTTTTGTACTGGATTCCGGCGGCATGGTAACCGCCCTGGACATAAGCTATGACGGCTCCCTGGTCACGGTGGACCTGGCGGAGGAATGGGACCTGCTCAAGGAATCCTACAAGGAGCGGCTCATCAAGAAATACGGTTCAACCCTGATCTCACTCTATCGTCAGGCCGGCTTCTATGGCGTGCGTCAGGTCAAATTCTACGATTGCTTCGGCCCGGTCAGCGAAGACTATCAGCCTTGAACTTATTAACCGCGGTCTTTATCTGCGAGGATAGATCAACGTAGCGCTTAACGAATTTCGGAGGGTTTGGATAAAGCCCCAGCATGTCATAAGTGACCAGCACCTGCCCGTCACAATGGGGCCCGGCTCCTATCCCAATAGTTGGGATCTTTAGAGTTTTGGTTATCTTTTCAGCCAGCTCCGGCGGCATCAATTCCAGAACCACGGCAAAACAACCCGCCTTTTCCAATTTCTTAGCATCCGTAAATATCTTTACCTCTTCCCTCTTACCTCTTCCCTGGACCCTGGCCCCTATTCTATTCACCGACTGCGGAGTGAAGCCCACGTGTCCCATCACCGGGATCCCCGCTTTGATTATCTTTTTTACCGCTTCCAAATGCTCCGCCCCTTCAAGCTTTACGGCTTCCGCCCCGGCCTTGATGAGGTCCGCCGCGTTGGAGACTGCCAAGCGGGGGTCGGACTGATAAGAGCCGAAGGGCAGGTCGGCCACGATCAAAGCGCGCTCAACCGCCCGGGAGACCGCCTGCGTATGGATGATCATCTCGGTCATGGTGACGGGAAGGGTATTGCGGTAGCCCAGCATCACATTGCCCACCGAATCCCCCACTAAAATAATATCTATCCCGCACTCATCCAGTATTCTCGCCAGGGGATAATCATACGCCGTCAAAGCCGTCAACTTTTGACTTTTGACGGCTCGACCGAGCTCGCCGAGGTCTTTTGAATTTTGAATTATTGAAGAGGTTATCTTTTCTTTCTTTGCCATGGCCAGCGGAATTCCACCTTTGGGTACTGTTCGCGATACAGGGAGAATAATTTTTCCTCCAGCATTTCCCGGGTGAGGAAACGGGTCAAATAACCGTTCTCGGCCAAAGACAGGGTGCCGGTGGTCTCGGAAATCACGATGGCCAGCGCGTCGGTAAGCTCTGACAGGCCCACCGCCGCCCGGTGCCGGGTGCCCAATCTCTTGTCCAGGAGCTTGGATTCGGAAAGCGGCAGCAGGCAGCCCGCGGCCAGGATGCGCCCGCCCCGAACTATCACCGCGCCGTCATGCAGGGGGGAATGTCTTTCAAAGAGGGAGACCAGAAGTTCCGCGGAAAGGGTCGCGTCGATCCGGGTGCCGGACTCCAGGTAATCGCTCAAGCCGGTATTTCTCTCCAGCACGATTATGGCCCCGATCCGGTCCTCAGCCAAGGCTTCGATACCTCTCACTAGCGAACGGATGAACCAGGAGGAAGCCACCGGGACAAAGCCCAACCGCCCTAACATCCCGCCCCTTCCTAATTGTTCCAGGGTGCGGCGCAGTTCCGGCTGGAAGACGATGATCAAGACCACCAGGATGACCGCGGCGAATTTTTCGAAGAACCAGTTGATGGTGTAAAGCCCCAGCAGGCGGGCGGCCAGGTAGATCGCCGCCAGCAAAACCAGTCCGCGCAAAAGGTTTACCGCCTGGGTGCCCCGGAGCCACAGGAGCAGGTAGTAAAGGGAAACGGCTACGATCGTGATATCTACGGCGTCCAGGATCCATCTTAACTGCATCAGATCACCACATCATTGAGGATCAGATCCTCGTAGGATTCCCTCTTTAAGATCAGGGTCGGCGCTCCGTCCTTGATTAGCACTATAGCGGGACGTCCGACCCGGTTGTAATTACTGGCCATGGAATAATTGTAGGCGCCGGTGCAGAAGACCGCCAGGATATCGCCAACCTCCACTTTGGGCAGATCGATGTCCTGGATAAGCTTGTCGCCCGATTCGCAGAAGCGCCCCGCAACCGTGACGTTTTGCGCTTTAGGCGCCCTCGCCTTATTGGCCAGCAAAGCGTCATATTTCGCGTCATATAAGATGGGCCGCGGATTATCCGCCATTCCTCCGTCCACCGCCACATAGGTGCGCACCCCCGGGATTTCCTTGACGCTGCCCACGGTATAAATGGTGACTCCGGCACTGCCGACAATCGAGCGCCCCGGCTCCAATATCAATTTGGGTTCGCCCAGATCGAATTCCTTGGATTTTTGTTTTAAGGTCAAAACGATCTCTTCGGCAAGATCGTTGATCCCGGGTACGATTTCACTGCCTGAGTAATCGATTCCCAGTCCTCCGCCCAGGTTCAACTCCTCAATGCGCGTGCCGGTCTCTTTCAATATCTGTCCGGCCAGCACGCACAAAGTTTCAACTTCCGCCTTGAACGGCTTGATATCCAATATCTGGGAGCCGATATGGGCGTGCAGGCCCATGAAATTTAAGAATTTGGTCTTATTGGCGAACTTGACCGCTTCCACTATTTTCTCTTTGGCTAAACCGAACTTGGAGTCAATTTTTCCGGTCTGAATGAATTCGTGGGTATGGGCCTCGATCCCGGGATTCACCCGGAAGAGGATATCCGCTTTTTTATTCAACTCCCGGGTGATGGCATCCAGGTTTTTGAGCTCGTCCAGATTATCCACCACGATGCGCCCGATCCCCGCTTCGACCGCTTCTTTGAGCTCTTTTTTGGTTTTATTGTTGCCGTGGAAGAAAATATTTTTTATTTCGCAATTGGCCTTGCGGGCGGTGTAGAGCTCTCCGCCGGAGGAGACATCCAGACCCAAGCCCTCGTCATTCATTATCTTAACGACGGCGGTATTGCAGAGGGCTTTGCAGGCATAGATGACCAGAGAATTGTCGTAACGGCTTTTGAAGGCGGTCTTGTATTCCCGGCACCGTCCGCGGATGGTGGTCTCATCCAAAATATAGAGCGGCGTTCCGAACTCGGCCGCCAGGTCTACCAGATCGCAGCCGCCGACTTCCAGATGACCTTTTTCGTTGATCTTAGAAGTTAAGGGCTGGTTCATCTATGCTTTCCCTTCCAGTAACTTGTATTCCAGCGAATCCACTAAAGCCAGATAGCTCGCTTCCACCACATTGGTAGAAACACCGACCGTTCCCCAGCTTCTCTTCTCATCACAGGACTCGATGATGACCCGCACCCGGGCCGCCGTTCCCGCGGTGGAATCGAGGACCCTCACCTTATAATCGGTAAGCTTTACGTTTTTGATCTGGGGATAGATACCTTCCAGGACTTTCCTCAAGGCGCCGTCCAGCGCATTGATGGGACCATCGCCGCTGGCCTCCGACTCATAGCTTTTACCGTTGACCTTGATCTTGACCTTCGCCTTGACCAGAAAGTTCTCCTCGCTCTTCTGGATGATCTCAATTGAGTATTCCATAAGCTCAAAGGAGGGCTTATAGATGCCGAACGAACGCTTCATCAACAGCTCAAAGCTGGCCTCCCCTTCCTCGAACTGGTAGCCCTCGTGTTCCAGTTGTTTCAACTTCTTCACCAGTTCCTTTACTTCCGGAGTGTCTTTATTTAAATCCACTCCGTATTCTTTGGCCTTGAATATTAAATTGGAGATGCCGGAAAGTTCGGAGACCGTTACTCGCCTCTCGTTGCCGACCAGTTCCGGCTTAATGTGTTCATAGGTGCCGGGGTGCTTGAGGACCGCGGAAACATGGATGCCGCCTTTGTGGGCAAAGGCGGAGCGGCCCACGAAGGGCTGATGGGCGGACTGCGGCAGGTTGGCGATCTCGGCTACGCGGCGCGAGATCTCGGTCAAGCGCTTCAATTGCTCATCCGTGATGCAGTCCATCTTCATCTTAAGCTTTAAAATAGGGATTATGGAACACAAATTAGCGTTGCCGCAGCGCTCACCGTAGCCGTTGATGGTGCCCTGGACATGGACACAGCCGCACTTGACCGCCATGCCGGTCACCGAGACCGCGGTTTCGGAATCGTTATGGGCGTGGATTCCCAGCGGGGTCTTGGTGAATTTTTTCACCTCGCCTAATATATCCTGCACCTCAAAGGCCAAAGAGCCGCCGTTGGTATCGCAGAGGCAAAGGACATCCGCTCCCACCTCCTCCGCCACCTTTAGGGCTTTGAGCGCGTAGGTGGGATTGTTCTTATAGCCGTCGAAGAAATGCTCGGCGTCAAAGATGACCTCGCGCCCCGCTTTTTTGCAGTAAGCGACCGTGTCCTTGATCATAGCCAGATTTTCTTCCAGTGTGGTCTTGAGCGCTTCAGTGACGTGGAAGTCCCAGCATTTGCCGAAGATGGAGACCGCGGGAGTCCCGGCTTCGAGTAAAGTTTTTATGTTCTTGTCGTCCTCGACCTTGACGTTGGCCCTTCTGGTCGAGGAGAAAGCACAGATCTTAGCGTGTTTCAGCGTAATATCTTTTATCGCCTTGAAGAACTCGATATCTTTCGGGTTCGAACCAGGCCACCCGCCTTCGATGTAATGGATGCCCAATTCGTCCAGCAGTTTAGCAATTTTCAACTTGTCTTCTAAGCTGAAAGAGATTCCTTCCGTTTGCGCGCCGTCTCTTAGGGTAGTGTCGAAAAGGGTGACTTGCATGGTCTGACAATTATAACACAACAGCCTGAATTTCGTCTCGGATGACGAAAAATACTACATTTTCTTATTGTTTTGGCTGGCATGGGAATTGCTTATCTTATTATAGAATGGCAAAAAGGAGGCTGTTATGCAACAAGATAAACTCGAAACACTAAATACTAAACAAATACTAATTAATGAAAATCGAAATCCGAAACGTTTTGATCTGGAGGATCGGACCTATGAATTCGCTAAAAGGACCAGGGATTATATAAGAAAACTCCCAAAAACTCCTTTCAATATTGAAATTGGTGGTCAATTATTCAGATCTGCCGGATCGGTCGGTGAGAACTATATTGAAGCCAATGAGGCCTTGGGGAAAAAGGATTTCATAATGAGGATCAAGATCAGTAAAAAGGAAACAAAAGAAAGCATTTATTGGCTGAAACTCAGCGAACCGCAATCATTTTTGGAAAAAGAAAAGTTATCTTTGATCCAGGAGGCGACTGAACTAATGAAGATCTTTGGTTCTATTGCAGTAAAATACCAAGTTTGAATAATTAGGATTTCGTATTTCGAATTTACTTAGTATTTCGGATTTAGGATTTCCCCGACAATTCCCGAAGGGCATCCTTCCCTATCCACCTGGCCGAAGGCGACTTACTATCAGCCAGCTTCCGGGCCAACGAAATGGCGGGCTTTCTCAAGCGAGGGTGCCGCTTGCCGATCTGGCGGAGAGCCCAGTTGACGGCTTTTTTGACAAAATTGCGCTCGTCGGTGGAATACTTTTGGATGAGAGGGAAGAATTGGAGGAGCTTTTGGTCGGGGGCTTTCTTGTCATGGACCGCCAGGCACGCCATCATCACGAATCCTGCCCGGCGGACATATTCTTTGGTGCTTCTGGTCCACTGCCTGGCTTTCTGATAAGCGTAGGGAGTTTTATCAAAAAGATTGGAACAGACCTGATCGCAGACATCCCAGGAATCAAAATCCTTTACCCAGGAATCCATTTGTTTAGGTGTTGCCTGTTTGGGATCGTCTATGAAGCCCGCCAGCATCCGCGCTTCGTGGATCTTCGTTTTCCACAACTGCAATGCAAGCTTATGGTCCTTCCCTATCTTTTTTGCCAGAGAACGGAGGAAAGGAATGCTGATTCCGAGGGTATTTTTAGGATTGATCCCAAAGCGAGCCATGCCGGCGACGTTTTTGGGATTGGAATGCTTTTTAAGAAGTGCGATTACCGAGCTTAGGTTCATTTTTTTCCGGCCAGCTTGATGCTGACAGCATACTGACTGAAGGGAACCTCGCCCACGACCTTTAGATCCTTGAACCCTGCCTTTTCGGCGGCCCGGATGTAATCTTTTTTGAGCATGGCGCCGGCAATACAGCCGACGTAAGCTTCTTCCGACTTTTTTACCGACTCCGGCAGTTCTTTTAAAAGGACAAGGTCGGAGACCATCAGCCGGCCGCCGGGCTTTAAAACGCGGTAGGCCTCTTTGAAGACTTTTTCCTTGTCCGGGGAGAGGTTTATCACGCAATTGGAAATAACGATATCGACAGCATTGTCTTCTACCGGCAATTGCTCGATCTCGCCCAATCGGAACTCGACGTTATTAAATTTTCCTTTGCGGGCGTTTTCACGGGCTTTGGCGATCATTTCCGGGGTCATGTCGATGCCGATGACTTTTCCCCTTTTGCCGACCTTTTGCGCGGCGAGGAAGGCATCGAAGCCGGGGCCGGAACCGAGGTCGAGGACTATTTCGCCGGGTTTTAATGATGCGAGGGCGATGGGGTTGCCGCAACCGAGCCCGAGGTTTGAACCTTCGGGGACCGAAGCGATCTCCTGTTCGGAGTAGCCACAGGAGCAGGGTTCGTTGGTCGGACTGCAGCAGGAGATCCCCTTTTTGGCTATTTCGCCATAACTTTCCCGGACTTTCTTTTTGATGTTTTTGGATTTCATAGTTTGCACCTCAAGAGCATTATATCATTTTGAGAATTATTGAGATCAAATTGAAATATTCCCGCTTTATCACAGATAAATAAGGGTATGGTATTACCTGTTTCAAAAAAATCGATTCAGGTCCATTATCAGCAGGCGCGCGCGGAACTGTTCGATCACAATCCGCGGTGCATCGTTGAGGCCCCGGACCGGATCGCGCGCTCGGTTGGTCTCCGCGATTATGACGAGATGGCCAGCAGACATCATGATCTGAAGATGTTGAGTTTTCAGGCCCTGGTCGATCTGCCGAAAGACGAACTGTCGGAGCGGGACAACAGGAAGATCCTGTCCAGGAGCCCGGAAAATTACTTAAGGCATCACTGGCAGTATCTGGATATTGAAGTTGCGATCCGGATTCTTTACGGGGAGGGCCGGGGGATGCGGGGGCTGCAGCTGGGCTCCAATTACGGGCCTTATCTGCATTATTTAAAGGAGAAGAGGAATTGCCCCAATTTCCTGGGGGTGGACATTGATCCGGTGGCAATTAATTATGCCCGTTCGATCGGCGTTCCCGTGTTAAAGGCCAGCGTGACGGAACTGCCTTTTGCCCCGGGCAGTTTTGATCTGGTTTTCAGCCAAAACTTACTGGTCCACGATTATGAGCTCTGTCTCGAGCCGGTGCGGCCGAGGGACCGCTCGAGGGTTGCGGCCTTAGGAGAGATCTTTATGGTCTTAAGGCCGGGAGGGATATACCTATCTTCGATGGAGAACTGGTCGGACCAACAGATCGATAGATCGGGTTTCAGGCCCCACCCTGCTTTTCAGGGGGATTGGTTTGATAAAGATAAAGCCCCGGAGCTTTCTGATCTGCAGGTATTTGAAAAAGTTTAACCGCTTCATTAGTTGTGAGAATGGGTTGTGGGTTGCCTGCCTGCCGGCAGGCAGGTGAGTCGGGTTTTGAGGATGAGTTGTGAGTCCCACCCCACCCCCTTCCCCAGCAGGGCCGAGAATACGAGGGAAATCGGTCACTCGATCTCAACCACCCAATCCATGCACTCAAAGTCCTTGGGGGCGCCGAAATCCATGTGGAAATAGAAGCGCATGGCGGCGTGGTTGCTACCCAGTACCGAGTATTCGATGCGCGGGAGCTTGAGGTCGCGGGTAAGGTTGTAGAGGGCGGCCAGCGCCCGGCCGGCCTGGCCGGACTGCATAGAACGAAGACTGTTCATCCTCAGATGAGAAGGATCTGACCGGAGCTGGAATTCCAAGCTAAAAAGCTCGGCCGGCTCGATACTCTTGTCATAAGGATCTTCGGTGAAATTCACTCCCTTTTCCGCGGTCTTAAAAACGATCGTCGGCGTGCGGTCGTTGGCACCGTACCAGAAACAGATGTTCTTTCCCTGAAAGACCGGAGCCAGATGCAAGAGGACCCGGTTCGCCAGGTGATAATCAAAAAATCCATCCAGACGGAACTGCTGGACGAAGTTTCCGGCCAAGTCGGCTTCGGGCCAGTAGCGCACCGCTTTGGCCTCGGCCAGGATGATCGTCCTTTCCCGCCCCACCGCCTCCGCCCGCTCCGCCAGCGGGATCCGTCGCCGGAACGTTCTTTCGTTCGGTTTAGCGAAGATCTTCTCCAGCCGGGCATCCATAGGGCATACTCTAAAGCTCATGCCTTATTATCTGGAAATAATGAAGGGGATTTCAGTTTCCGGTCGATCTGTTGTGAAATTTTCCGCAGAACTCAGCGATAGATAGAAAGCATGGTTACATTTGTCAAGGGGATAGGGATAGGAATAAAGATCGGCGAATCCCGGGCCGATATCAGAGGTCTTTATCAAAGAAAGACAGCCGCCGGCTCTTTTCGGGCCTATCAAACGACGCAGGCGGATGGCCGGTATCCGTCGCTGATCGGTCCGGAAGAATGGGCCGGGAGAAGCTGCCGGCACGAAAGGATCGGCCAATTCGCCGAGTTCGAGGTCGCCCTGCACAGTGATATAGACGTGAAGCGCCGGCTTTTCAGTCCGGTCATTGTGCTGCAGGCCGAGTTTGTTCCCGAGCAGGAGCTGCGCCCCATGTTTTATTTGCGGAACGATGCGCTGATCGAACCTACCAGCGGCAGGTTGCTTTTGGTGATCTCTGAAGATTATCGTCGGGAACACATGGGCGGCTTTACCCATGACCAAAATGTCGACCGGCTTTACGATTCCGATCTTTTTGACCTCTTCTACCCGCATCTCAAGGAGATGTTCCGTATCTTCAGAGAGATCGCTGTCAAGGAAGGATTTACTGGGGTTTGGGGATTTGGCGGGAGGAGTCCGGCGCCCGGTTCCACTCGCGGACCGTCGACCCGGGTAGTTATTCCGAGCAGGGATCTCATGGGGATCCCGACCAGAGCGGAGAGTCTGATCGAAAGGCTGAGAGCCACCGGCGATCAAAGAGTTACCCGGGAATTGGCGGAAGAAATTTTTGGCGTCAGCGTAGAAGAAGGCAGGGCTTCGGTTAAATTGAGGAAGTTATATCGCAGAACGATAGCTCTTATCCATCCTGATCGGAATAAAAGTCAAGATATTGAGCTTTTATCCCGCCTGCTGAACGATTCCTTCGCTTTCTTCAAAGGCTGATCTACCTCTGAATAACCCAGGCTAGTCCGCGCTCAGGGCCGAGAATTCGACGGGGATCGATCATTGAAATTCCCCTTATTTTCAAACGATATTGATATAACATGGACACTCAATTCAAGGTACTCCCTTTCAAGGTGCACAAGGAAGGCAAGATCTATCGCACCGCCAGGCGGTTCTCCACCTCCGAGGCCGTTAGTTTTTTAGCCAGGAAGATCAAGGCTTTGCCGGCAAACCAATACGGGGTGGCGGTGGCTGCGGTCGGGGGGCCGAGCGGGGTCGGCAAATCCCATTTATCGGTTGCATTAGCCCGCGTACTGGGTAATACCAGGATAATTGAAATGGATAACTGGTGCGGACCTTTGGGCAAGCGGGATCTTACTCCTGAAGAAGTGCTTGAGGTTTTAGGATTGGAGCAATTCAGGAAAGACCTGATCACTTTGATGGAAAACGGCAGTTTGGAGCATCCGCCCAAATATGTCTTTTATCGGACCTTGGATCAACCGCGCGAATACGAAGAAACGCCGCTGGTCCTAGGCGGGAAAAATATTTTGATCATCAACGGCGCGATCGTACTGCACGACCGGCTCAAAGAGATCGCCCAATTAAGGATCGGCCTCAACAGCGTGCCGGATATCAGGCGTATGCATTTGGCCAAGCGGGGACCTTATGATCGTCCGGAAATACCCAAATATGGTTTTTCAGTCGAAGCCGTCAAGAATGCGCATTTATTGGTTGATCTTAAATACCAAGATGGCAGGTATAGTTATGAGATTTTTGAATAAAACGCGCCCCACCCCCTTCCCCGCCCCTTAAGATCGGCTTTTTTACCGAACAAATAAATATATGGCGACGATACGAACTATCGGATACAACCTGCAATATATTCAAACAGACGCTCTCTTCGTGCCAGAAAATAATTTTCCAAATCAGCATCTGCCTCGAGTTCGATCATGGTCATGGCAGATTTAGGAAATCCTTTGGCCGCTAAAGCATTTTCTATGGGTGTCAGACTATTGCCGAACAAAGCCTCCAATAGAGGTTTAATCCCTATTACCTGCCCCAATAAACTTACTCCTTTAACCAAAGGCGCATACAGCCCATCTGCTCCGGTTCCCTCACCAAACATCCGGGCAAGAAAACCAGTTAATCCTTCATTTAAGGCTTCAAACTCTTTTACGTCATTTATCCTATTATGCACGCATACTCCCACCTGAACTATCGAACTGTCGGCTCCCTGAGTTTTAGCCGACAAAGCGTGGATCACCTCGTGTATCCCACACCCCGTGATCCCTTCAAACATATGGGCTGCGATGAACACGGTATCAGGGAATACATAGGCGGCTGAAATCGGCAACTCATATTTTTCCCTGCCTCTAGATACACCTTTTCTCTGTATGAAATCACACCTGGTTTTATCGCCCAACTTGCCGGAAGGCTTCTCATTTATATCTCTTAAGGGCAGCAACAAGATCCTTATTTTTCTTTGCCCAAGATTAATGCCTTGAGCTTCTAAGTAGCGCCCCAACTGATGCATGGAACTCACGATCTTGTCTTTAACGCCTTCCGCTCCGCGCTTATAATGAAAATCAACAAACAGGTTCAGGCGCGGAACATGATGTCTGCTGAATTCCCTCAGCTTGCAGGACTGATGCATTACTGAATTTTGCACTCTTTGATTGCCAAATATCGTTACCGATTCCATATATTTAATATCGTCGAGTTTTTAAGCAGATTTCAGGAGCTATTATCTAATGTCGCGCAGCGACACCATAATTCGTCATTCGTAATTAGTAATTAGGGATTATTCAGCGGCGGCTTTCCCGGATTTTTTTGATGTGTTTTGATTTATTCATTTTTTAACAGAAAAATATTCATTCATATCTTTATCCAATGTCTTGCCTTTATAGTACCCGTTAAATTCAGTCCCTCCTTCTTCAAAATATATTTTATTGCTTTTTCTTTTAGAAACCCATTTTTCGAAGCTTTTCCATTTTCTTTTTACTGAATCAACTTTTGCTATAATAATATCATGAATATTTTCATCTGTAATATCCTCATCGACTCCCAAATATGATATCGCCGCTATTATTGCCATCTTCCCGAATCTCAAACCACTACCCCAATCTTTTTCAGCCTTTGGCTTATCTAACTCATTCAAATACATTAAAGTTAAATGTGCGAACAGCATATTCTTGTAGAGATCAACATCAGTAACTATTTGATGATATTTTTCTGATTTGAACAACACATCTCCGCTTGTGCGCCTAGCATCAGCAGGATTGCCCTTAAAGGCCATAAAGGACCTCAAGAAATCACTTCTATCAATTATCTGATCTTTTCTTACATACTTATTATCCAGACCATTATAAAACTCTCCACGCTTCCTCTCATAAAAATAACCAAACTCATTAAACAATCTTTCTTGCAATAATACTTGCTTTTGTTCATTCGATCTTCGATCGGCCTCCTCAACCTTAGTCTGTTGATTTGTTGCATTAGATATATCTTCAATAAACTTTAGATTCTTTTCTATGTCGGCCTTTGAAATTATTACTTTCAACATTACTTCTTTATTCCTAAATATCTTTGCGCTATCTAATGTTTTATCTTCATATATTTTGCATAATGTATAGGCAGTTTGCCCGCCATTTATTATTTGTGGGCTTGTCATAATAATTTGACCAACATCCTTTTTCCCCGTAGATTCTGTACTTTGAAACGAATCCGCAATAATAGTTATTCCATTATTTAATATTGCAAAATCATTATTTTCGCTCATAGTAATACTATTTCGAATATTGATATTTACCTTATTTCTTGATAGCGATAAATAATTGCGAGGATTGTATCTTAATAACGAATTTTTATATTTTGATAGTATTTTCCCGATTTCTATTGTTGGCACAAAAATAACTCTCACATCAAATTCGCCATATTGAGTGGATATTTTTTGCTTTAAAGTAGATTGCTCTTTGTTCGCCAGGTCTATTGTTATACGAATTTCTTTTGGCTCATAATATGTGCCCGAATTTAGAGGAAAAACAAGTTCATTGTAAATTTTCTCAAAATTAAATATTTCATATTTGGAATTATCTATCAACCTTTTTATTTGAGCGTCATTATATCTAGTAAGATTTCCTAATATAACAACAATATATTCATAATTAGCGTGATCGCTAATCTTCCCCCATTTGGTCTGCAATTCTTTTATTTTGCTATTATATTCAACTCCATTACTATCTAGCTTCTCTCCTTTTAGAACCCTAACAATCTCCATCCGTACCAATTCCTCGGCTGTGATGGACTTCTCTTCGAAATTCTTTGCTGATGTCCTAAATTTTGACTGAAACAAATATAATCTCTTTTTTTCTTGATCAAGATAATAAGCATCAATGCCGCCATCTTGTGAGCCTTCAGTTATATTGTTATGCCTATCAAGAAAGTTCGCCATTCCATACTTTACTTTCAAATATAAATGAATAAAGGCTTTTGCTCTTGCTTGATTTAATAGATCTTCATCTGTTTTTTCCGGTTTAAAGGTTTTATAACCTTCTGGGGCTTCTTCTAGGATGGCATCTAATATATTTAGAAGCGTACGATACTT
>Ga0315295_10001857_pt1 | contig 17994 bp, 15 predicted proteins | sample YL17G14_0_MG_FD_204453 | JGI IMG/M metagenome (GOLD analysis project Ga0315295, IMG submission 204453) | Sediment microbial communities from Yellowstone Lake, YNP, Wyoming, USA - YL17G14_0 | ecosystem: Environmental > Aquatic > Freshwater > Lake > Sediment | place: USA: Wyoming | collected... | reverse complement strand
GACGCCTGTCGCCGATGTGGAAATCGGCGACCACCTTTTAGTGCGGCCACGTTCCGAGGGAAACCAACGCTCAATTGCATGAGTCCGGCTGAGGGGTGCTCTTGAAAATGGAGGCGGGGTGCCCTCACCCCGCAAAGCGAGGATTCAAATCGTGCAGAGTGCCCTGATACGGCCAGTCAGCACTTTGGAGGCAAAGCTCTTTTCGAACCGGATTGTGCTGCACGTATTCCCATTTCTGCCGATAGGCGGCGATCGAGCGCACAAAGTGATCGAAGTAATCACCCTGCCAGACGGGCGGGGCTGTTTGTGATGCGGCGGCGATACGACGGGCAGAGATTGATTTCCAGCCTTTCATCCAAGCAGCCAGCGGCTTGGCCTCGATGTTTGGCATGGCAAAGAAATGCACATGATCCGGCATCAGGAGGTAGTGTCCGACATACCATCCGTCCAATGTGGCGGATTTTGCCCAGATTTCCGCGAGTATCTCCTGTGAAGTCTTTGCAGCCAGCAATGGTCTGCGGCCGGCGGTGCAGGTGGTGACAAAAAGCAGGGGCTGCTTGCTGAATGGCTGCAGGTGAGAAAGGTGCATGATGCCTCGCGGGGTGGGGGCACCCCGCCTCCAGTCTCCCTCAGCCTGGTGGCCGGCTCAGTGACTGTGCCACCTGCGGCCAGAGGGCCGCGGTGCGCTCCGCCAGGATGGCGCGGCAGCGCGCGACCTCCGCCTCGCGCTGCGCGAGGTTGGACTCGGCGATTTTGGCAAGGTCGTCGAGGTTGTAGACGAAAACGTTGGCCAGCTCGGCGGCGGCGGGGTCCACGTCGCGCGGCAACGCCAGGTCGATCAGGAACAGCGGCCGCGCGGCGCGGCGCTTCATGGCCGCGGCGACCAGGTCCCGTGGCAGCACGAAGCCGGGGGCGGAGGTCGAGCTGGCCACGATGTCGGCGGCGGCGACCAGTTCGGGCAATTCGGCGAGGCTCGCGGCCCAGCCGCCGGTCTGGGCGGCGGCGGCCTCGGCGTTGGAAAGGGTGCGGCTGGCGACCGTGATCGCGGCGGCGCCGCGGCTCTGGAACGCTTGCGCGGTCTTCAGCCCGATGTCACCGGCGCCCACCACGAGGACCTTGCTGGTCGTGAGTTCGCCGAAGATGCGCCCGGCGAGGTCCACCGCCACGGTGGCGATGCTGATCTGGCCGGCGCCGATGCCGGTGTGGGTGCGGATGTGCTTCGCGGCCTGGAAGGTTTTTTGGAACACCCGGTTGAGCACGGGGCCGGTCCAGTGCGCCGCGAGCGCGGCGTCGTAGGCCTGCTTCACCTGGCCGAGGATCTCGGTCTCGCCCACAACCTGCGAATCGAGGCCGGAGGCAACGGAGAACAGGTGGGCGATGGCCTCGTGATTGTGCCGGGTGAAGCCGGCCGCGTCGAGTTCCGCCGGGGTGCAGCCGGTGGTCTCGCCGAGCGCGGCCCGCAGGGCGTCGATCGTGCCGGGCGTGAGCGCCACGCCGTAGAGCTCGACCCGGTTGCAGGTGTTGAGCAGCGCGAACTCCTTCACGCCGGGCAGCGCCTGCAGCTTCGCGGCCAGCGCCGCGGCGCGGGTGTCGTCCAGCGACAGCTTCTCGCGGACGGCCAGCGGCGCCGTGCGGTGGCTGGCGCCGAGGAGGAAGAGGACGGGCGTGGCGGACTCCATCTTCAGCGGGACTGGGTGAGGGGGACCTGGTGGTGGCGGCTGGAATTCACCGGCCCGAGCGAGAGCAGGGCGACGAGAAACAGGACGAGGCAGACCCAGGCGAAGCGCACGGCGACCAGCCGGGTCCGCCAGCGCAGCAGTCCCACGATGAGGTAGGCGGCCCACACGGCGAGGGTCACCGAGAGCTTCGGCACGTCGACCGAGGCCGTGTCGCGCACCCACCAGCTGGCGCCGACCGCGAGGGAGAAGGTGAGCAGCAGCACGCCGAGGGCGAGCGCGCGGAAATTGATCTGGTCGAGCTGGACGACGGAGGGGAGGAACCAGAACAGGCCGTTGAGGCGCTTGTGCTTCAGGCTCCAGCTTTGCAGCACGTGCAGGAGCGAGGTGATGGCCACCAGGCCGAACACGCCGTAACTGAACACCGCCAGCGCGGCGTGCAGCTCGATCCAGGGATTGTGGCCGAAGATCTTGAGCCCGCGGGTCAGGTCCCAATGCGGCACCAGCAGCGACACCAACGCGATCGTCGCGGCATAGCCGGCGGTGAACAGGCCGAGCAGGGTGCCATGGAGGATCGGGCCGACGAAGAAATACACCACCATCACGGACCAGGCGACAAACTGGACGATCTCGAACGTGTTGCCCAGGGGACAACCGCCGACGGCCCGGCCGCGCAGGTAGAGGCCGGCCATCTGGAGGATCCAGCCGCCCGCCAGGAAAAGATTGAGGACCGTGCGCAAGCCGGGGCGCGGCTGCCGGCGCATCAGCGCCACCAGTCCGGTCAGGAAGCCGGCGATGTAGAGCAGGGCGCCGAGCCACAGGAGGGCGCGGTCGGTGAGCAGCGAGGACATGATGCCCCCGGAGGATGTGCGTCGGAAGGTCGGGCGCAAGTCAGACAAACGGTTATTCGCGGCGGTGGCCGCTGTGCCGGTGGGCAACTGATTTCGGCTTGGGCCGGGGCCTTTGGCGGGCAGACTGCGGCCCGTGCCCCCCCTCGACCCCCGCCCCGTCCTGCTGTCCGGCCGGCATGTCCGCCTCGAGCCGCTGGAGCGCGGGCACCTGCCGGCTCTGCTCGCGGCCGTCAACACCGAGGCGAAGTTCCTGCAGCTGAGTTACGCGTTCGAGGCACTCGGCGCCGTGCGCGTGCAGCTGAAGACCGGCGAGCGGAATACGAGGTCCCGTGCCGCCATCGCGCGGCTCGGCGCGACCTTCGAGGGCATCCTGCGCCGCTACCGGGCGCGTTACGAGGCTGCGTGCGCAACACGGCGATGTTCAGCATCACGGCGGAGGAATGGCCCGCCGTGAAGGCCGCCTCGCGGCGCGGCTGGAGAGATCGTAATGGCTCGGGTGTGGGAGGGGGCTTACGCCCCGACTGCCTTGGTGCCGCGGAGAGAATTGCCGGGGCGCAAAGCCCCTCCCACATTCAGAACAAGCCCGGCTATGAATCCGGGGATTGGAATTGTGGTTCAACTCTTTCGCGCGATCCAAAACCGGCAGTTGTCCGAGAATTCCCGGACGGCCAGGCGCTCGGCGGCCAGCTCGTCGCGCAGGGCGGTGTGCGCGAAGCGCCAGCCGGTCACGGTGAGGTCCTCGAGCACTTCCTGCTTGTCCGGCAGGTGCATGAAGGTCAGGCCGTGCTCATGGGCAAAGTAGCGGTCGCCAAATTCCACCAGGCGGGGGTTCTGCTCGCCGCGGGCCCAGCGGGCGGCCTCCTCGGCCCAGGCCTTTTTCTCGAGCGGGTCCTCGCGGTCGTGCGTGGTGAAGAGGAAAGGCGCGCCCGGCCGGCAGACGCGGTGCAGCTCCCGCAGCGCCGCGCGCCGGTTCTCCCGCCCCGGGATCTGCATCAGCCCGTTGAACAGGAAGAGCACGCCGTCGAACAACTTGTCATCCAATAGATGACAAGCATTCAGCTGCGTCGCGTCGGCCTGCAGGAAGGTGATGTCCGTGAGGCCCTGCTCGGCGACGAGGTTGCGCGCCTGGTCGACCATTTCCGCCGCGAAGTCGAACGCGGTCAGGTTGCGGTAACCCTGGTGCCAGAGCCCGACGGCCACGCGCCCGGCGCCACAGCCGGCATCGAGCAGCCGCGCCGACTTGTCCGGCAGGAACCGCTCGATCAGCCGCCGCTCGGACTCCCACAGCCCGAGGAAGTGCGCGGCGCGCGCGTAGTGCAGCACCGCGTTGATGGCGTTGAAGTCAGCGCGCACGGTGGCGCCGGTGATTTTAGCTGATGTTTCGGGCATGGTGTCGGGGAGGGCGAGTCGTCCCGACGAGCCGAGTTGAGCGGCTCATCCGGAGGATTCGCCCTACCGCTTTCTCCAGAGGGCGATGAACATGCCGTTGGCGTTCAGCTCGTGCGGCCAGAGGGTCTGCCCGGAGACCGGCTCCAGTTCCGGGTGCGCGGCGGTGAAGGCGGCGGCCACCGCGGTCGTCTCGGCGCGGGTGAGGGTGCAGACTGAATACACCAGCCGGCCGCCGGGCTTGAGCGAACCGGCGACGTGGTGGAGCAGCTGCGCCTGCACGGCGGCGAGTTCGTGCACGTCCTGCGGCGTCGTCGTCCAGCGGGCATGCGGGTTGCGCTGCCAGGTGCCCGCGCCGGTGCAGGGCGCGTCGAGCAGGATGCCGGCAAACTTGGTCCGGGTCGGCAGTTTGGCGCCGCCTTCCCAGGGGGCCGCACGGAAATTGAAAACCCTGGCCCGGGCCGCGCGTTCCTTGAGCTTGGCCAGCCGCCGCCGCGAGCGGTCGCTGGCCCAGATGAGACCCTTGTTCCGCATCAGGTCGGAGAGGTGCATCGTCTTGCCGCCCTCGCCGGCGCAGGCGTCCCACCAGGTCTCGCCGGGGTGCGGCGCGCAGGCGAGGCCGACCAGCTGGGAGGCGAGGTCCTGGATCTCGAATTCGCCGGCCTGGAATTCCTTGGTGCGGTAGAGATCGGTCAGGCCCGCGTAGCGCAGCGCATCGGCCGACTGCGGGGCCGGCGTGAAATGGCTGAGCTTTCGGACGAGTTCGACGCCGGTGCCGGCCTTGGCGCGGATCCAGAGGGGCGGCTCCTGCTGCAGTTGGGTGAGCCAGCCGGCGGGGATCTCGTCCATCTCGGTCTTCAGCCAGTCGGGCAGGGCCAGGGCGGCCAAGGCCTCGGGCTTGAGGGCGGCGGGATTCCGGTCAAAGCGCTGCTGCAGCTCGAGGGCCGCGGCCAGCTGCTTTTGCAGCGAGTCCTTTTCCCCCAGCCAGCGCCACCAGCGGAAATAGGTGAACACGGCCCGGCTGATGCCGCGGCGCTCGCCGGGCGCGGTGAAGTGCCGGTTCTGCGTCAGGGACTCGCGCAGCGCCTGGTCGGCCGGCGTGCCGGCCTGCACCAGCTTCAGGATGCGGGCGGCCTGGTTGAGGATGGAGGAATCAGACATTTTGCATAACCACGAAGTTCACGAAGGACGCGAAGGGGAGCGGTTTGGACTTCGTGCGCTTCGTGGTTAGGTTCGTTTGCTCCAGCGGCGGGATTCCTTGAGCTCGGGGCGCCGGGCCTCGACCGTCACGCCGGCGACCGCGGGGTGGGAGCGCATCTCCTGGAAGGCGGCCGCGGTAACGCGCCAGTTGAGGCTCGGGGCGGTCTCGGCGACCGGGGCGACGCGGTTCTCGAAGAGGAAAGCGAGCTCGACGCGCGTCTCGCCACCGGAATCGTTGATGGCCGCGCGGAGTTTTCTGAGGAAGTCGGGGAGCTCCGGATGCTCCGGCAGGAGCAGCCAGGTGACCTTGCGGATGGCGCCGGGCAGATAGGCGTCGAGCGGGTGGCACTCTTTCACATTGAGGCGCGCGCCGTCGGTGCCCTTCATGACGGTGCCGAGGATGACGACCGGCTGGTTCTCGCCGAGACTCTTGCCGTAATTCTCGAAGGCCTCGGAATACATGTTCACCGAGATGGTCGCGCGTTTGCTGGCGAGGTTGAAGAACGCCCACGGGCGGTTGTCCTTGCGCGAGAGTTTCTTGGTGATGCCGCTGGCGACGCCGCACAGGCGGAACTCCGCGCGGTCGTCCTCGGCGAGGATCTGTTCCTCGGGGTGGGTCGTGATCGCCTCGGCGAGCCCGGCATAGGCGTTCATCGGGTGGCCGGAGATGTAGAAACCCAGCAGCTCCTTCTCGAACTGCAGCCGCTCGGCGGCGGAGAAGTCGGCGTGGCGGCCGGAGCCGTTGCGGGGTGAGGGCACCCCGCCCACCTCGGCCGGCGCCTCCTGCAGCTCGTCGAGAAAGGAGTGCTGGCCGGCCGCGACGTCGCGCTGGCGCGCGGCGACGGAGGCGAGCGCCTCGTCGATCTGCGCGAAGAGCACGCCGCGCTTCTCGCCGGCGAAGTCAAACGCGCCCGTCTTCACCAGGTGCTCGAGCACGCGCTTGTTGATGGCGCGGCCGTCGACGCGGGCCGTGAGGTCGAGGAAGTCCTTGTAGGGCCCGCGCGCCTCGCGCTCGGCGATGATCTTCTGCGCGGCGGCCTCGCCCACACCCTTGATGGCGCCGAGCCCGAAGCGGATCTTTCCCATGGGCGGCATGGCGGCAGGGGACGATCCGGGCCCTGCTTCGCCAAGGCTACGCAGGGCGGTGGCGGAGGCACTGGCATCCGCCACCGGCGTAAAGTTCTCTCGCGACTCGTTCACATCCGGGCCGAGCACCGGCACGCCCATAGCGGCGCATTCCACGACGAAGTGTGCGACCTTCTCCGAGTTGCCGAGTTCGTTCGCCAGCACGGCGGCCATGAACTGCACCGGGTAGTTGGCCTTCAGGTAGCCGGTGCGGTAGCTGAGAATGGCGTAGGCGGCGGAGTGGGACTTGTTGAAGCCGTAGCCGGCGAACTTCTCGAGCAGGGCGAAGATCTCAAACGCCTTTTTCTCGGGGATGTTGTTGGTCCGCCGGGCGCCCTCGACGAAGACGCTGCGCTGCTGCTCCATCTCCTCGGCGTCCTTCTTGCCCATGGCGCGGCGGAGCACGTCGGCGCCGCCGAACGTGTAGCCGGCGATGCGGCGAGCGGCCTCCATGACCTGTTCCTGGTAGACCATGATGCCGTAGGTCTCGCGGCAGACCTCCTCGAGCAGCGGGTGGGGATACTCGACGGTCGCGGGATCCTTCTTGCCGCGGATGTATTGGGGGATGAGGTCCATCGGCCCCGGGCGGTAGAGCGCGATGAGGGCGATGATCTCGTCGATGGAGTTGACGTTGAGCTGGCGGCAGAGGGCCTGCATGCCGCCGGACTCCAGCTGGAACACGCCGGTGGTGCGCCCGGAATTGAGCAGGGCAAAGGTCTTCGCGTCGTCGAGCGGCACGGTCTCGATGTCGAACTTCGGGTCGGCGGTCCGGCGGATGGAGTCGACGGCGTCCTGGATGATGGTGAGCGTGCGCAGGCCGAGGAAGTCCATCTTCAGGAGCCCGAGCTTCTGCACGGGACCCATGGCGAACTGCGTGGTGATGTCGCCCTCCTGCAGGGTGAGCGGCACGAACTCGCTGAGCGGGCGGTCGGCGATGATGATGCCGGCGGCGTGCTTGCCGGTGTTGCGCACCATGCCCTCGAGCACGAGCGCCTGGTCGATGATCTTCCTCGTGGCGGGGCTGGCCGCGATGGCGTCGCGCAGCTCGGCGGACTTGTCGATCGCGCCCTGCAGCGTGATGTCGAGCACGTCCGGGATCATCTTGGCGAGCCGGTCGGCCTCGGCGTAGGGCAGGTTGTGGACGCGCGCGACGTCGCGGATGACGGCCTTGGCACCGAGCGTGCCGAAGGTGACGATGTTGGCCACGCACTCGCGGCCGTATTTCTCCCGGACGTAGGCGATGACCTCGTCGCGGCGGCGCATGCAGAAGTCGATGTCGAAGTCGGGCGGCGACACGCGCTCGGGGTTGAGGAAGCGCTCGAAGAGCAGGCCGAACCGGAGCGGCTCAATGTCGGTGATGCCGAGCACGTAGGCGACGAGCGAGCCGGCGCCCGAGCCGCGGCCCGGGCCAACGGGAATGCCGTGACGCTTGGCCCAGGCGATGAAATCCCAGACGATGAGGAAGTAGTCGACGAAGCCCGTCTTCGCGATGATGCCCAGCTCGTAGTCCATGCGCCCGACGAGCGTCTTGGCCAGCGCGGGGTCCTTCGCCGCGGCGGGCCGGTCGTGGTCGACGCCGTAGCGCTGCTGCAGGCCGGTGACGCACAGCTCGCGCAGGTAGCCGGGCTTGTCGGTCTTGACCTCGGCCGGCAGCGGATATTTCGGGTAGCGGTTCTCGCCGAACTTGATGGTCAGGTCGCACATCTCGGCGACAGCCTGGGTGTTGAGGACGGCCTCGGGCACCTCGGCGAAGACCCGCGCCATCTCCTCGCGGCTTTTGAGGTAGAACTGCGGCGAGTTGAACCGCATGCGGTCGGCGTCCTCGAGCTTCGCGCCCGTCTGGATGCAGAGCATGGTATCGTGCGGCGAGGCGTCGGCGGCATTGACGTAGTGGACGTCGTTCGTGACGACGACCTTCAGCCGGAACTCCGCGGCGAGCTTGAGGAGGAGCGGGGCGATGCGGCGCTGCTCGGGGATGCCGTGGTCCTGCAGCTCGATGAAGAAATTCTCGCGACCGAACATGTCCGTGAAGCGCGCGGTGGCCTGGCGGGCATCCTCCCAGCGATTCTGCAGCAGCATCTGGGGAACGAGCGCGGCGAGGCAGCCGCTGAAGGCGAGGAGGCCGTCGGCGTGCGCGGCGAGGGTGGCGAGGTCGGTGCGCGGCTTGTAGTAGAAACCCTGGAGGTGGGCGTCGGAGACGAGCTTGAGGAGGTTGGCGTAGCCCTTCGCGTTCTTGGCGAGCAGGCCCATGTGGTAGCGGCTCTTCTCGCCCTCGACCCGCGCGGTCTTCTCGAGCCGCGAGCCCTCGACCAGGTAGATTTCACAGCCGACGAGGGGCTTGATGCCCCGGGCCCTGGCGGTGTTGAAGAAATCGATCGCGCCGAAGAGCACGCCGTGGTCGGTCAGCGCCACCGAGGTCTGGCCCAGCTCGGCCACGCGGTTGATCAGGCGGTCAATGCGGCAGGCGCCGTCCAGCAGGCTGTAGTCGCTGTGCACATGCAGATGGACGAAATTCTGGTCAGCGGAAGCCACGGAGGGTGATGGGATGCCTCCCGGTTGGGCCGGGCAAGCGCGAAAGCGTAAAGTTATTCACCCGCGATGTTTAGCCCGGAGTGACGGGATCGCTCGGATCCGCCTTCGTCCCGCCGTCGCGGACTACGGCGCGATGAGGCCGGACCGGCCGGGCCGGGGCAAAAATTGGGGTTGACGGTGACCGGAGCGGCTGGCTTCGTGCTCGTTTTCTACAACGCCAACCCGTCCATTTCCCATGTCCATTGAGATCAAGATGCGCAAGAACGAGCCGATCGACCGTGCGCTGCGCCGCATGAAGAAGAAGCTCGAACGCGAGAACATCATCAAGGATGTCCGCATGAAGCGTTATGCCGAGAAGCCCTCGGAGCGCCGCCGCCGCAAGAACAAGGTCATGGCCTTCACCGCCATGCTGCGCCGCCGCTACGCGGAGTAAGCCTCCCCGCCTTTCCCTTTGCCCGGCCGGATGTCCTCGGATGTCCGGCCTTTTTTTGCCCGCGATGATGCCTCAAAGTGGGCCCGCGAGCTTGCTCGCGCCGTTTGACCCAGGGCGCGAGCAAGCTCGCTGCCCACAAAATTCCGGTTTCGATTCATGGGTCCGCCCGCCCCCGGCTTGATTTCAATCCTCGCACCTGTCCTAGTGTGCTCTTTCCCGCATGAAGCCGACCGTCGCCCTTTCCACCTGCTGGTGTTCACACCGTCACTCCGACGGCTTCGCGATGCTGCAGGAGATGGCGGGCCTCGGCTTCGAGTGGGTCGAGCTCAGCCACGGCATCAAGATCATCCTCGTGCCCGGCGTCCTGAAGGCCGTCGAGGAGGGCGTCATCAAGGTCGCCTCCTGCCACAATTTCTGCCCGCTGCCGACCGGGGTCATGCACGCCGCGCCCAACCTCTACATGCCGTCGTCGCTCGACGCCCGGGAGCGCGACCAGTGGCTGCGGCAGAGCAAGCGGACCATCGACTTCGCCCACCAGCTGCAGGCCTCCAAGGTCGTCATGCACCTCGGGGCCACCGAGTTTTTCTGGTTCAACCCGGCGCGCCCCGTGGAGCGCTACCTGGAGGCGCACGCGGGCGCCGACCTGGCCGCCGACGCCGTCTACCGGAAGGTGCTCGCGAAGGCGCTGGCCCGGCTCCAGAAGCGCATGCCGCCTTTCTGGGAGAACACCAAGCAGGCGCTCGCCGAGCTGCTGCCCTACGCCGAGCAGAAGGGCGTCCGGCTGGGCTTCGAGAACCGCGAGAGATTCGAGGAGCTGCCGCTCGACGCCGACCACCGGGCGCTCATCGAGCTGATCGCGAAGCCCGCGGCCTGCGGTTACTGGCACGACACCGGCCACGCGCAGATCAAGCAGGACATGGGCCTGCTCAACCACCGCGAACACCTGGAGAAAAACGCGCCCAACGCCATCGGCTTCCACCTGCACGACGTCACCGCCGAGGGCCGCGACCACCACGCCATCGGCACGGGCAAGGTCGATTTTCAAATGGTCAGCACCTTCTGGCGGCCCGAGCACACGCTCGTCATCGAGCTCAGCCCGCGGCTGACGGTCGAGGAAGTGCTCGTGTCCAAGAAGCGCGTCGAGGAACTAGTCGCCGCGCGGTTCGGGCGGTAGGTCGCGTTATCTTTAACACGCCGCGACGGCGGATTTAGGATAATCCGCCCCACCCAATGTCTCCCTGATCCACCGCCATTGCTGAGCCAAAAACTCATGCAATTGAGCGTTGGTTTCCCTCGGAACGTGGCCGCACTAAAAGGTGGTCGCCGATTTCCACATCGGCGACAGGCGTCGGTATGGAAACCGACGCCCACCAACTGCATGAGCCCGTATAGGGTAGGGGCCGTTGCCCTTGACCCGAGTCCATCCAGCCCCCAACGGCCCGGGCACTTGAGCCGCCTTCGCCATGCTTTGGTGCGACAGCGGGCAAGCGCCCCTACCGGGCCAGAAGTTCCCCAATCCACCGCCGGTGCGGGCCGGACAGGGTGATCTTTTCGAGACGATGCAACGGCACCCATTCAAGCGCGGCGTTTTTGCCGATGCGCATGAGGAGCACAGCGGCTGGTTTCACCCGGTAAATCGACTCCGTGATCCGAAACCGCGTGATGGCGCGGCGCTTCAGGGCAAGAAGCTCAAATCCTGGAATGTCATCGCGAGCCCGGCTTTGCCGAGGGTGGCGATCCAGCTGGATTGCCGCGTCGCCCTGGCGGGCTCCTCGCAATGACGGGTTTGGTGCGGGAACATGCAGCTCCAAATCTGAATATTCCGGCAGCTCGTGGAGTCCGGCGAGCCGCTTCGCCTTGGCGTGGCCGCGCCGGAGCAGCAGCCTGCCGCGATGCTCGCACCAGACGCGCGTGACGGATTTTTGTTCAATCACCCCGGGTTTCAGCCGGGGAAGTTTCTCGGGTTCGCCGTTGCGCCGCGCGGCGCAGAATTTGGCGACAGGGCAAGTCGAACACCGAGGCTTCTGGCGAAGACAAACCGTCGCGCCGAGTTCCATCATCGCCTGATTGTGCTCGCCGGGATCCGCGCCGGTGATGAGCGCGCCGGCCAGCGGCGTGAAATGCTTCGCCGCCGCGGAGCCGTCGCGGAACAACCGGCCCTCGTTGGTCAGCCGGGCGAGGAGGCGGACGACGTTGCCGTCGACGACCGCGGCCGGCGTGCCGAAGGATATGCTCGTGATGGCGGCGGCGGTGTAGGGGCCGATGCCGGGCAGTTCGCGCCACTCGGCCGGGGTGCGCGGCATGGCGGGCCGTGCCGCGACAGCCTGCGCAAGTTTATGCAGGTTGCGGGCGCGGGAATAGTAGCCGAGGCCTTCCCACAGCTTCATGACCTTCGTCTCGGGCGCGGCCGCGAGGGCGGCGAAGTCGGGCAGCGCGCGCCGCCAGCGGGCGAAGTAGGGAAGGACGGTCGCGACCTGCGTCTGCTGCAGCATGAATTCGGAAACAATCGTCTTATAGAGCGACGGGGCGTCGCGCCACGGCAGCCGCCGGTGGTGGACGCGATACCAGGCGTGAAGCGCCTGCTGAAACGGCCGCCGCCGGGAAATGAGATTTTCGGAATTGGCCACGCAGCGGTCAGGTTTAGCCACAAAAAGCTGCGAAGAGACATAAAAATGAGAGGCATGGATTGGCCGATGGAGTGTCCAGCTCCCGCTGGACCGCGGCTGGAGACTGTAGATGGCGGGATCGCCGTATCCCGCCTGCCAACCGTGAATGTGGCGGGATCAGCGATCCCGCCCTATAGTTTTCGGAAGCCGGTCATTACTTTTTTGTGTGTTTTTGTGCCTTTTTGTGGCCATGTAATCCGCATGCCCAAACGGTCCCATGACGCCGAGGAGGAGAAGCCGAAGGCGATCACCAGCTACACCATCAAGCTCGACGACGCGCAGATGGAGAAGCTCCGCGCCGCCACGGCGGCGAAGCACTGGGACAGGGTCGAAGTGCCGTATGCGCGGTTCGCCTTCAAGGGCCCCAAGGTCAACGTCACCGCCTACACCAGCGGCAAGGTGGTCGTCGCCGGCAAGGACACCGAGGATTTCGTGCAGAACGTCATCGAGGCGCAGGTCACGGGGCTTGCCCAGCTGGGCTACGACGACGTGCACCACCCGGAGTGGTTTGAGCCGCATGCCGGGCTTGACGAGAGCGGCAAGGGCGACCTCTTCGGCCCGGTCGTGGCGGCGACGGTCATCGCCGAGAAGCCGGCGATCGAGGCCTGGCGCACGGCCGGCGTGCGCGACAGCAAGAGCATCGAGGACTCGCAGATCCTCAAGCTCGACCAGCTCATCCGCGCCACGCCCGGCGCCGGCGTCGAGGTGGTCTTGTGCGGCATGGAAAAATACAACGAGCTGATGCTGAAGCCGCGGGCCAACCTCAACCGCCTGCTCGCGTGGCAGCACGCCACGGCGCTGGAGGCGGCGCTGCGGAAGAAGTGGGTGCCGCGCGGCCTGCTCGACCAGTTCTCCAAGGAACCCCTGGTGCAGCGCGAGCTGAAGAAGAAGGGCCTCGAGCGCTTCCACCTCGACATGCGCACGAAGGCCGAGTCGGACCCGGTGGTCGCGGCGGCGTCGGTCGTGGCGCGGGCCGAGTTCGTGCGGCAGATGCGCGAGCTGTCGCGGGCGTTCGGCCACCGGCTGCAGCTGGGCGCCGGGGCGCAGGCCAAGGCGCAGGCGGCGGAGATCATCCACAAATTCGGGGCCCGGGCGCTGGGCCGCTTCGCCAAGCTCCATTTCCGGACCTGCTACGAGGTCGTGTCCGCCGCGGGCAAGCTCGGCGAGCTGCCGCTGCCCGTGCCCAAGGAGAAGACCGAATGGAAGCGCTGAAACCCGCCGCCTGACCCCGCATGGCCCGACGCCGCCAGCTCCGCGGATTCGACCTGAAGCAGCTTTATGGCTTCGGCAGCCTCATCGGCGTGGACGAGGCCGGGCGCGGCGCGCTCGCCGGCCCGGTGGTGGCGGGCGCCGTGCTGGTGACGCAGGAATTCCTCGAGGGCCGCTGGGCCGTCGGCAGGTCCGGCCGCGTCAACGACTCGAAGCAGCTGACCCCCGCGGAGCGCGCGGAGCTTTATGCCGAGTTCGAGGAACTCGTGGCGCAGGGCCAGATCCATGCGACGGTGGGCTCGGCCGACGTCGCCGAGGTCGAGACGCTCAACATCCTCGGCGCAACCAAGCTTGCGATGCGCCGCGCGCTCGAGGGCATCTACCCGTCCTCGGCGTTCCAGCTGAAGACGGAGCCCGACCTCTTCGCCAGTGAGGCGGAGCGGGCGGACTTCCAGCCCACGGTGTCGTGCCGGATCCTCATCGACGGGCTGCCGCTGCGGCATTTCCCGTATCCGCACCAGGGCATCGTCAGCGGCGACACCCGCTTGCTGTGCATCGCGATGGCGTCGATCATCGCCAAGGTCACGCGCGACCGCCTGATGGACGCGCTGGACCGGACGCACCCCGGCTACGGGTTCGCCCAGCACAAGGGCTACGGCACCGAGGAACACCGCAAGGCCATCCTCGAGCGCGGGCGCAGCGCCGTGCACCGCGACAGTTTCCTCCGCAAGCTCTTCGCGCAGCCGCGCGACCTCGAGGGACAGCTGACGTTGTTTAGTTGAAGGGGCGCACCGCCTCGCTTACTGCACGTTCCATGTCCGGCAAGAAACCCAACCCGCTCGACAAGGTGCTCGACCGGCTCGACCGGCTCGACGAGGCCGGCCTGCGCACGCTCGTGCAGCGGCTGGCCCGCGAGCGCGCCCTGCTCGAGACCGTCTTCAACACCCTGCAGGAAGGCGTGCTCGTCATCTCCGCCGACGGCGAGATCGACTATGCCAACGACGCGGCGGCGCAGCTCATCGGCTTCCAGGCCGAAACCGGCGCCGGGACGACACTGTGGCGGCTCGTGCCGGGCCTGCGCGCCTCGCTCGAGGGCGGCCGCACCGGCAGCCATGGGGCGGGGCCGCCGGTCGTCTCCCGCGAGTTCGAGCTGCATTACCCGGCTCCGCGCATCGTCCGCCTCTACATGGTGCCGTTCAGCGAGGGCGAGGGCGGCGCGCCGCGCTTCGCCATCATCCTGTCCGACATCACGACGGAGAAGAAGTCGACCGCGGAGATGATCGAGCACGAGAAGATCTCCTCCATCCTGCTGCTGGCCGCCGGCGTGGCGCACGAGCTGGGCAACCCGCTCAATTCGCTCACCATCCACCTCCAGCTCATCGGGCGGAAACTGCGCAAGCTGCCGGGCTCGAAGGAGGCCGCGGCGCTCGGCGAGTCCATCAAGGTCTGCCAGGACGAGGTCACGCGCCTCGACGGCATCATCCGGAATTTCCTTGAGGCCGTGCGGCCCCGTCCGCCCGACCTGGCGGAGGTCAATGTCGTCGAGGTCATTGAGGACGTGCTGCGCTTCCAGGCGAAGGAGATCGCGGACCGCGGCCTGACGGTCGACGGCGAGTTGCCGGCCAGCACGCCGATCATCATGGCGGACCGCAACCAGCTCAAGCAGGTGTTTTTCAACCTGGTGAAGAATGCCATGGAGGCCATGACGGGCGCCGGGAAGCTGAGCATCAAGGTCCGCGCGGACGACGACTCGGTCTATGCCCTCATCGCCGACACCGGCACCGGCATCCGGACCGAGGACCTGGGCAAGCTTTTCTCGCCCTACCACACGACCAAGGCCGGGGGGCACGGGCTCGGGCTGATGATCGTGCAGCGCATCATGCGCGGCCACGGCGGGCATGTGGGCATCGAGAGCAAGGAAGGCACGGGCACGGTCGTGACGCTGCAGTTCCCCCAGAAACACCGCCGGGTGCGGATGCTGAAGAGCTGAGGGGGATTATTCTGGCCACGGATTCCACGGAGAAATCCGGAGGGATAGATGGTTAACGGAACCCGGCATCCTGAGCGAAGCGAAGGAGCCGGTTTCATTTGCTTGTTCCGCTGGATTCTTCGCCACGCTCAGAATGACAGGAGGGGGATGCGGCTGGCCGGGGTGGAACACGGCCTTCCGCCTTCGCCAAGGCTATGGCGGACAGGCCGGGCGCGTTTTCCCCTTTCAGCAATCCCGAGCACCCGTCCCGCGGCCGGGTTCCACCGGTGGTAACCCATGCGCAGACTCGGGCAATAGGTGGCGAGCGCCCCCGCGGGGCCTCTGGCATCATGGGAGCGTGGGGTTTTGCCCGCCCGTGGGCCCGGCCCCCCGGGCAACCTCCCACGCATGCCTCCCACCCCCCAGCTCCAATCCTCCAAATACGCCTGGTCCCTGATCGGGCGGGCGGCGCCGCCGAAGCGCCCGGCGTCCGAGCGAGTGGGCGATTTCCTTGAGATCTACGCGGAATTTGACGAAGCCACGGCGCGCGCCCAGGCAGCCCGCTGCATCCAATGCCCGAACCCGCTGTGCATGACCGGCTGCCCGCTGGCCAATCGCATCCCCGAGTGGATGGCGCTAACCGCGGAGGGTCTGTTCCTGGAGGCGGCGGCCCTCTCGCGCGCGACCAGCAACCTGCCCGAGATCTGCTCGCGGGTCTGCCCGCAGGAAAAACTCTGCGAAGGCGCCTGCATCCTCAACGCCCGCACCGACCCCGTTGCCATCGGCGCCGTCGAGCGGTTCATCAACGAATACGCCTTTGCGCATGGTGACGTGCCGGTCGTGCAGGCCCCGGCCAATGGCCGCAAGGTCGCCGTCGTCGGCTCCGGCCCGGGCGGTCTGGTCTGCGCCGACGAGCTCGCCCAGCTCGGCTACGGCGTGACGATCTTCGAGTCGCAGCTGATCCCCGGCGGCCTGCTCGTGAACGGCATCCCCGCGTTCAAGCTCGAGAAGCGCCTCGTCGAGCGGCGGATCGACGTGCTGGCGCGGCACGGCGTGGAGTTCCGGCTTGGCGTGAAAGTCGGCTGGGATGTGTCGCTCGCGGGGCTGCGCGACAAGTTCGACGCCGTGTTCCTCGCGGTCGGCGCGCAGAAGCCCAAGCCGATCGACCTGCCGGGCGCGGAGCTGCACGGCATTGTGGACGCGCTGCCTTTCCTCGCGCAGAAGAACGTGGATTCCCCGCTGGTTGGCGGCGAGCCGGTCGAGGTGCGGGGCCGGCGCGTGGCCGTGCTCGGCGGCGGCGACACGGCGATGGACTGCCTGCGCACGGCGGTGCGCTGCGGTGCGAGCGAGACCGTGTGCCTCTACCGCCGTGACTTCGCCAACATGCCGGGCAGCCGCAAGGAATACGCCAACGCCCTCGAGGAGGGCGCGCGGTTCGGGTTTCTCACCAATCCCGTCGCGGTGCTCGGCGACGACCGCGGCAATGTCGCCGCGGTGCGCTGCCTGCGCATGGAACTCGGGGCGCCGGACGCCTCCGGCCGCCGCTCCCCGCGGCCGGTCGCGGGCTCGGAATTCGACGTGCCCGCTGACGTCGTGATTGTGGCCTTCGGGTTCGACCCCGTGTCTTTCCCGGCGGACAGTGATTTCGCCTCGGTCGCCACGGACAAGTGGGGCGGACTCAAGGTGGATGAGAACCAGATGACGAGCCTGCCTGGCGTGTTTTCCGGCGGCGACTCGGTGCGCGGGCCCAGCCTCGTGGTGCATGCGGTGCGCGACGCCCGCAAGGCGGCGCTGGGCATCCACCGCTACCTCGGCGGGCGGTAATCCTCGGCCCCCTTCCAGAAGGCGGGGGGGTGAGCAATTGGTGGAATCCGTCCCCTGGACGGGTTTGATTGGAAGGATTCGGAAGAGAACGCGTCCGGCCTGTCCGCCATAGCCTTGGCGAAGGCGGAAGGCCGCGTTCCACCCCGGGGCATCCTTCCATGGACTCAGTTATCCGGAAGTCCCGCGCGGTGCCGGACGAAGAGCGCCTCGACCTTGGCGCGGGCCCACGGGGTGCGCCGGAGAAACTGCAGGCTGGATTTGACGCTCGGATCAAACTTGAAGCAGCGGAGGTCGACGCGGCGCGCGAGCTCGGCCCAGCCGTAGTGCGCCACCAGCTCGTTGAGCAGGACCTCGAGCGTGACGCCGTGCAGGGGATCCTTGGCAGCGGGCAATGCGGGCCGGAACTGTTGGTCGGATGTCAACTAATAGTATACTTGGACCCGGGGCGGCGAGTCAGGATGGGGATTCAACATGGCAGGTCATTCTGAACGCAGGGAAGAACCACGGCAACGCGTGCGAAATGGCTTACGAAAGCATGGATTCTTGCTGCACTCAGGATGACAGATCATCGGGTTTGAGTGAGCGGTCCGCAAGCCTCAGCAATTCTCGTATTTCCAGTTTCGTTTCCGATTTCCGGCGACCCACTCAAGGGTCGTGCGGAGGCGGTTTTCACGTGTCTCGGATCGCTTCGCCCCGGTGATCCACCCGATGGATTCGCGGCGGCAGCTCGGGCTGAAGTCCGCCCACGCGGCCGCCGGGATGCACCGGAATCGAGGAGCCTCTGCGCGGTCCGGATGCGGCCGAGCAACCCCCTGTCGGGAGGCAGGTTCTGGCGGCTTGCGCTGCGGCCCAGCAGGCCGCGGCCGTCCTTGGCGTGGCCCTGCCGGGAATTTGCCGCCCGCCCCGGCGCCGGGCGAGCGGGGATTTGCGCCCGGCCTTGGGAATATTCCGAACCGAGCCTCCCCCGGCGTGTCGGATCCCGCATGTGGGCCACCCACGGAAAGTCCCCTGGCGTGGCAGGCTGCACCTGCGGCACGCCGCCCGGCTGATCAAGGTGGCCGCCCCGTTCCGCTCCACCGTCCTCCTGAAATGCGGCGACCGCGTCGCCGACGTGCGGAGCAGC
>Ga0315295_10001854_pt1 | contig 18003 bp, 39 predicted proteins | sample YL17G14_0_MG_FD_204453 | JGI IMG/M metagenome (GOLD analysis project Ga0315295, IMG submission 204453) | Sediment microbial communities from Yellowstone Lake, YNP, Wyoming, USA - YL17G14_0 | ecosystem: Environmental > Aquatic > Freshwater > Lake > Sediment | place: USA: Wyoming | collected... | reverse complement strand
ACGGAGCAGGAACAGGTACTCGTGGTCGAGCATCCAGTCCTTCGATTTCAGGGCTATACAAGTGTACAGGTGGAACCCGCGGAACTTGAGCGCCAGGGCGACCCTCCACGGGAGGCCCAGCAGCTCAGGGTGCTTGTACTCGGGGTTCGCAGAGTTCTCGACCAGCCTGTAGGCGTCCTTGGCGCGGATCCAAATTCGGCAGAGTTGGTGCATCCAGGGCTTCAGCATCTCGATGGCCTGCACCACGCTCGGGGCGTAGGCATCGGGATCGGAGCCCTCGACGAACTCGGGGAGCTGCGTGACTACGGTATCGATGAGGTGTGGGGCCACGTTCAGTCGCCCTCGTCCAGGTCCGCCAGGTCTTCGTAGACGTTCCGAGAGGTCGGAGCCTGTGGGCCTCTGCGCCGCTTGTTCGCGGGGATGGAAGGTGCACTCGCCGCGGCCTCTTCCATGATGTCCTGGAAGCGCTCATGGATGGTCTTCAGCTCTTCGAGAGCCTGGTCGAGCCTCTCTTGCAGGATTGCGCGCTCGTCCAGTGCTGAACAAAGAGGGCAGTCGACTCCGACCTCCCACTCGATGGTGATACCGTCCTTCTCGTGCTTGAAGCAGTTTGGCATCGTCCCTCCGCTGTGTGACTGAGCATATATAGGTCAGCTTGGATGGGTTGTCAAGATACCTGAACAAACTTTTTTTGTGGAGCTTGGGAGGCCTGTCTTATATACTCCAGACCATGTTCAAGAACAAGAGGCACAACTGGGACGAGATCGCTCTGGACCCGCGGCACCCAGACAACGAGGTCGCCCGGAGGTTCCTGGATCTCGTGATGAGCCCGAGGTACCGAACGCTGAAGGACCCCGACCCCAAGATGCGCGACTGGAACGTCTACAGGGCCGGCTGGGGGGCGTTCGCCGAGGCCCAGGTCCTGGGCAAGCTCCAGCCCCGGGAGGCGGCCCAGCACGCCCAGTGCGAACTCAGCCAGCAGTTCTGCGAGGATCTCCAGGTCGAGCTGAACAAGACCCGCGAGGAGAACGACGAGCTGAAGAGGCAGGTGGCCCAGCTCAAGAAGGAGTCCTTGAAGGGCACCTTCCAGTGCGTCTGCTGCAAGGACGCCTTCACGGAAGAGGACACGCTGCCACTGACCTGCGAGTTCTTCCCGACCGCCATCAACATCTCCATCGACCATGTGGTCGTCAAGATCACGGTCGATCTGCCCCTGGACGACATGGAGTTGCGGAAGCTGGAAGGGCGCTCCGAAGAGCGGACCTACATCTGCAAGGAGTGCTTCAGCGGGGTCGCGGGGACTGCGGTCTCCAGGATCATCGAACGGATACGCAACCGCCGGCACCTGGAGATGTGGGGTCGTGTCGAAGGGATAGCACCCACGCGCGGGAGCACCGCCTTGCAGGTCCCCGTCCCCGCCAAGAAGACCAGGTTCCCAAAAATCAAATTCGACTAGTAGTGCTCGGGCAGGCGAACCTTGATCGGGGGAAGGCTGCTGTTCCTCCAGGCCAGAAGGGTCCCGATGATGACCTCCTCCTTGCCGGCATCAGGAAATGCCGCTCGGGACTTGACCGCCATGTCCACGAACAGGTTCTGCATCTTGCTCCGCTTCCAGAGCCACGAGAGGAAGGAGAGAAAGTACATCCCACAGCAGGCACCGATCACCGTCGCGGTGCTCCCGAAGAAGTACACCAGGACGATCCCGAGGACCGTGAAAAAGATCCAAGGACCCGTCAGGCTGGAAGGGCTGTTCAGTGGAAGCTCCACCCGGGCTTCCAGCTCTCTCCGAAATGCGTTCAGATCAGCCATCGACCCGCGCCTCACCCGTCACGATCCTCCGGATCTGCATGGAAGAGACTTTGAACTTCTTCACGAGACTCGCGTAGGGCTCACCCTCACCTCGCCGTCTCCGAATCTCGGAAACCTGCTTCGAGGTGAGCTTGACATGTGGGTGGTGCTCCCCGTGAACAGTGTTCGCTCGCAGCTCTTCCAGAGGGGGCACCTTCGTGGGGTATTGGCTCTTCCCCAGAAGAGCGGACCGGACGGTCGACACCGTACAGTCGTACTTGGCCGCCAGCTCGGTGGCCGTCGCACCCTTGCGATAGAGCTTGCGCATCTCCCCAACGATCTTCCCGTCGAGCGCCTTGTTCCCCCGGGCCTCGGAAGCGAGGCACGCCTTCATCAGCTCGGGGGCGACGTCCTTGTAGGTGATGTACCGCACGGCTTGTCGAATCGCTTCTTTTGAGAACCCGTACTTGGCCGCGAGCGCGGTCTGGGTCTCTCCGGCGATGAACGCCTTCCGAATCTTCACCACAACTGCTTCCGACTGAATCATCTGGATCATTGAACCTCCTAGCTTTCCCTGCTGGTAATATAGTCATGCCTGGAGGTGAAGTCAAGACCCCGAGAGTACGATTCTAACGCTTCACGGCTTGCAGCCGCACGATGGCCCAGGGCTTCGCGTCCCGGGTGATCTCGTGGGTGACCCGGACCCAGTGGGTCTCCGGGGTGATCTTCTTGCTCGGTGTGCTGAGCAGCTCGCACGACTTTTCCAGCGTGAGCACGAACTCGGCCTCGATCTTTTCGATCTTCGCCTTGGGCTCTTCGCTCATCGAGGAGTGACCATCCATATGTAGGTGCGTTGCACCTCGGTCTTGCAGTCCGCGCAGACGAAGTATTCCGTGAAGTAGTTCAGGTCCACCCCGTTCGCGGTGCCCATGTCCGTGTGGAAGGTGCCTTTGTAGTTGAGGACGCCGTTGCAGCGATCCCTGCCGTGATATATCGGGCAGGTGATGGGGAGGACGGGAACGCGCTCCTCGGTCATGGCTCGCACTCCTTCTTGCCGTACGTCCTCCAGTACATCCTCCGGTAGAGGCCCAGAAGCGCATCGAGAGGACGGTTGTCGAAAATGGTAGGTCTCTGCTGGGACCTCTTCGAGGCCGGCGACATCTTCCTGGAGATCGCCAGGGCCAGGATCCCCATGTAGCCGTAGGTGACGAGGAAGTCCTCGTAGGACTTGTCTCGCCAAGCCTGCTGGTCCTTTCCCACCCCGTAGGAATTGACGTGGGCCAGCTCTTTCCAGGTCCAGCGCGTCATTCGGGCTCCTCGACCATCAGCCGAGCGAAAGCCGGCGTCTTCTCCCCGACCCAGGATCCGGTGACGTTGAAGTCCATGAACTCGACGGCCTCGTCGTAGTCCATCTTGTCACGCTCCATCAGGATCTTCACACACTTGTCCCAGTCGTACAGTGCGACAGCGCAGTTGAACTGGGTTGCGACCCCTATCAGGGCCCCATCGAAGCCGCCCGCGAAGAGGATGTCCTCGTCGACTTCGGCGATCCGCTCTCGGATGGTCTGCTTGGGCATGCGTGCTCCCTCCTAACCTGCTTGATAATATAGGGAGCTTCGGTAAGAAGTCAAGAGGCTACTTCTGCCGGAAATCGTACTCTTTCGAGTAATCGAAGAGATCGTTCCAGTCCTCGGGGTAGACCTTGGCCGGCAGGTAGTCGAGCCCTGCGGCCTGGGCGGCGAGCCACCGATGGTGCCCATCGACGATGAGGTACTCCCCACCCCCGTTGTAGAGGACGGAGATCTCAGGCATGCCTTCAGGCCAGCCCTCGGAGAGGCGCATCATCTCCGCCATGTCAGCAACTTCTCGGGGGTCCTTTGTGGCGAGGTCCTCGGTCGGAGACAGGCTATCGATGGGAACATCCTCGAACCAAGGCTCCACCTGAGCCTCGGAAATCTTGAGAAGGGATCGATCTGACAGGGCCAAGCGCATGGTGCAAAACATAACACGAAAGTGTTATGAGATCTAAAAATGCAAACAGGCTGTGGTACACTGCGAGGCGTCACAGAGGAGGATACCATGATCACCGCGCAGGAAGCCCAGGCACAGGTTCTCGAAGTCATCGCAGCCCGGCTGGAGGGGGAGATCGACGAAGAGCCCAGCACCGCGGCCGTGAAGACGAAGATCGAGACCGCCGTCACCACCGCGATCAGCGAGGAGCTTTTGTCGACCGCTCTGGACCTTACCGAGGTGGAAATCGGGCTCTTCAAAAGCGCCCCATTCAGCGAGTGGCTGACGGCCCTGAGCTACACCTTCTCGATCACTCCCGTCTTCAACGTAGCGGTAGACCCTCCGACAGCGAATGGAGGGGTCCTCACGATCTCGTGGTACGGCTCGGCCTACGGTAGAAGCCCCTCCGCGTAGTCTTAAAAACCGCTCCCCCAGTTTAAGAATTTATGGTATCAGTTTACAAGGGTTTGTAAACCAAAGGAGCGCATCAATGGCGGCAAGGAAGATTCAGGGTCGCGTTTTGAACCGCAAGGAGGTCAAGATCGCGATGATTCGCCAGGACCTGACCCCCACGGACCTGGCGAAGGCCTTGTCGATCTCCAAGATGACGATGAATGCCCGCATCCAGGGACGAACGAGGTGCCGGATGCTGGAGGTGGAGAGGCTCGTCGAGGTCCTCAAGGTCGACTTCGATCTGATCACGATGCCGGAAGGGACCGAGCCCATCGAGTGAGGCTGAAGCCTATCCCTTCAACGAAGCTCTCACGTCCCAGGTCCAGGTCTTCGTTCGACAGTCGTAGCACGACACCACACGGCACCTGCATTCCGGGCAACAGTAGCGTCCGTCAGGTTTGCCTTTCATCATCATGCGCTCTGCGTACGAAAACAGATGTCCGCAGTGGGGGCACTTGCGCTGATCTGCGTTCTTCTTCATCTTAGGAGTGTAACCATCAATTTTGGTGTGTCAAGGGGTCGGGGAAAGCTCGGGTTGCACTTTCTGGCGGATCAGCTCTAGAGCTTCCCCCGGAAGGCTCTCGGGGTGCGGGTGCGTGAGCAGCTCTTCGAGCATCCGCTTGGTCTCCAGGGAGAGCGGCCTGTGCTTCAGGGCCCACTTCGCCTTCTTCTTGAGAGTCTGGAGCTTCACTTCTCCCCCACATTCGGTTCGAAGAACTTTCCTTCTCTGCCGCAACGTTGAGTGTTCTCCCTCGTGAAGTAGCAACTGCCATCCGGGCCACCATCCACCAGGCTACTGAAGTTGGGATGTCCACACATCAGGCGCGGGGGAAGTAGGAAGAAAAACCCTCCGGTTTCTACGGAGTGTTTGCAGTCTTTGCAGAGCTTTGTTTCCATGTACTCTTCACCCGTTCTTGGTCTCGAAGTGCTGCTCGACGTCGTCGTAGTCCTTCTGCGTGATCCCGCGCTTCCCCATACCGAGCAGCTCGGACACCGTCGTAGCTCGGAGGATCCTTCGAGTCTCCTCGTTACACGGAACGATCTCACCGTTGATGTTCCGAAGCGCGAGAGCCTTGCCCTCACAGAAGCTCCAACCCTGCGCCGCGGCAAGGCGGTCCGCGCGTTCCTGCATGGAGACCTTCAGGGCGGTGCTCTCCTCGTCGGCACGCTTGATGTGCTGAGTTGCACTGTGCCCCTTCCCCCACATGAACGTGCGGAAGGCGGCGTTACACACGAGCACGGGAATGTCTTCACCCTCGGCTTCGGAGTAGAGAGGTTCCGTACGGAAGCTGTCGAGGTAGAAGTCCACACCTTGGATGAGAGTGTCACTGTTGATCGCGTGGACAGCGAGCATCTCGTGGAACTCGTTGGAAACGTACATCATCACCTGCTTCATCAAGACCCTCCTTTCAGTCCTCGTCGTCTTTTATGGGTACCCACTGCTTGTCCATCACGTACATGTAGACCGCGTTGCAGACCACGCACCCGATCCGAGTGCCGTTCTCCGGGTTCGGCGGATGCGGGATCAGGTTCCCGCAGGAGCAGCCCACCCTGCCGGTCCAGTCCGGCTGAGGCGTGAGTGTGAAGAGGATTCCGTTCACTTCTTCTCCACGAAGTCTTCGAGGTTCCCGAGAGTCACCGGCTCCACCCAGGCGACAACACCGTTCTTTACGAGGTTCTCAACCTGAACGCCGGCCTCGGCCGCGGTCCAGAAGGCCCCCGGGTGGACCGGTCCGATTGCCATACCATGCTGGGTGTTCGTCAAGGACAGGACCACGTAGATCTTCTTCTGCTCACGCAGCGCCCTCTCGGCGTCGAGCGCCCGTTGTAGCCAGCAAAGCAAGCAGCAAGGCTCTCCGGAATACGGATCCTGAATGAGGTGAAGACCATCCCTACGGCACTTCGAACAGAGCTTCTTCTTGCTCATGTCGCCAGCCCCGACAGCCACCTCTCGGCTACGGTGCGGTCAGTGCCTTCGTACACGACCTCTCCGTTGTGGGTGACCCGGTAGGTGCGGTCCCACGCCCGTACCCACAGCCGGACCATCACCTGGTGGTCCTGCTTCGAGAGGAACTGATCCCAATGCTCCAGGAAATGACTTTCGAGGGCTTCCCAGAAAAGCGTTTGTCCCGACATTCTTCACCTCCTAGCCTGGATACTATAGTCAGCCTGCACAAGAAGTCAAGGGGCCTTTTCGGGGGTCTTCGGAGACGTGCACCGTTCTCGGTAGCCGTCGGTCCCCGACCAAGCGTTGTCGCACCAGGAGTTCTTCCAAGGCTTCCAGCCCATCCTCTTGAAGTCGCTGGAGTCGGCCCCCGAGCACCCGACAGCGTACTTCCCATCGATGACGTAAATCTGTTCCGAAGTCGCCTCGATGACCTCGATCTTGCGCCCCGGGTAGAGCTTCCTAGCGTTGTCGTCGCAAGTGAACCTGTCAGGGAAACAACTCGTGTAGAGCACAGCCAGGGCGATCAGGAAGAACCTCACGGCTTCTCCTTGCGCTCGCGGAGCCTGTCCGACGACACCTGAGCCCCCAGCGTGAGAGCCTCTCGCAGCTCACCCAGAAAGCGAGCGCAGACCGGCTCCAAGAGGAACGCGATCCCCGTCTCGATTTCCCTGGCGCGCTCTTCGTCCAGGGGCTCACCGGGCGGCTGGAGCGGCACGTCGATGTGCGAAGACTCCGTCGAGGTCAGCCCGATAGAGATGTCGACCACGTTCCCGAGGTCCTTCCCCGCCCGGATGTCGTGCTTCCTGCGGATTTTCACCTCGATGCGTACCGGCCCGAAGCGAACCTCGTTGCCGTCGGACTCGGTGGTCCAGAGATTCTCGTACCTGCTCATCCTTGTCCCTCCTCTTCCAGCTCCACGATCCAGTCGAGGTCTCTTTGTCCGCCCCGCCGGCACTCCTCACCCACCAGGACACTATAATCATGCCCCAACAGCAAGTCAAGGGCAGAAAATCGCCAAAAGAGGGTCTTGACTTCCGCAGCAGGCATACTTATAGTTGCTAGGTCCGGCATTGCGAAAGGTGGTCCATTGAAGTGGAAGAGGAAAGATGGTTGCCTGCGGTGCGGTGAGGGGAACGCCCAGGCTCGCATCCAGGAGCGCGAGGGGCAGTTCTGGCTGTCCTGGAGGCTCCCCGGGGGTGCCTGGGAGGTAGGGCAGTCGTTCGGCAGCGCCGAGGACGCCAAGGCCGTAGGAGAGACGGTGCTCAAGGCCATGCTGGAATTCGAGAGCCAGGAGAAGGCCTACTTCCAGAAACGTCGGGACTTCTACTCCGAACGCCAGAAGAAGAGGGACAGCCTCACACCCGAGGAGAAGTCCCTCAGGGCCGCCTTCGAGGTGTACAGAGGCCTGAATGCCGCCGAGCGGGAGTATGCCCGGAAGCAGGCTCCCCGGGTCATCGGCATTTTCGATAAAGTTCTTGCGGAGGAACACAGCGCCAGTGGGACGGTTGAGGGTCCCAACGACAAGGTCCTTGCTGAGGAGCAGCAGGAAGGTCAGGCCGCGGATGCGTGAGTCCAAAGACATCACTCGGGAAGAGCTGCTCAACATGATCAGATTCCTTCGAGGAGCCTTGTTCATAGGGGACCCGCCGATTGGTGAGCTGAGCGGCTTGGAGCTGAGCAACATGCAGGATGAGCACACGCGGCTCTACCTGGAGACCGCCTTCGACCTCTCTGACGCTGAGTGCAGCTACAAGACCGCGGCCGAGAAGATCGCCTCTCTGGAGGAGAAGCTGGCCGATGCGAAGGCGGTCATCGAGATGAACAAGGACGTCATCTCCGAGAAGGCAGCGAAGACCTTCATCCAGGCTACCAAGGTAGTCTGCGAGAACGTCGACAAGCTCGGTAAGCAGATGATCGACATCATCAAGAGGGCCTGTGACGATTGCCCCCACCGGCAGACGATTCCCTGCGAGACCTGCAAGCTGGCCGAAGAGATGGAGGGGCCTGAGGACCTGGAAAGGCTCGTCCGACGCGGCTGGCTCGGCAAGACGATGACCGCAGAGGAGCGCGAGGAGCAGCGCCGCAGCTTCGCCCACGGCAACGTGAGCCTCCACAACCCGAACGTGACCCGAGAGCTGATCGACCAGGAGGCCGAGAAGCTGAAAGGTGGAAAGTAGGATGTCGAAGTTCCAAGAAGGTGACACGGTCAGGGTCAACGCGGAAGGTAAGGAGTACCACGGTGCCATGGGGATCGTAAAAATCCCCCATATCCAGTGCACCGACGACCCCGTGAACCTCGTGGGGGTGGTACTCGACATGGATGCGTACTCCGGAGTGGCCCGGTGGTTTGCGGAGGATGACCTCCTTCTGGGACACAGGAAGACCACCAAGTCCTTGGGTCTGGACCACCTGACATCAAAGGAGCAGGCTCTTTCGGTGAAGGACGTTCCTCGAACGAAGTTCGAAGACCTGGTCTCGAAGCCGATACTCCCGAACACTCCCGCCCCGCGGGTGAAAATCGAGAAGATCCCTCTCGCAGCATCCCTGTTCAAGGAGGGCTACTTCAACGCGGACCTCGCGTATGCCGAAAGGCGCATGTTTGCAGCTCTCGGGCTGCCAAAGGCGCTTCTCGGGAAGCAAGGAGACCACCTCGAAAAGCAGGAGGCCACGACTCTCGGGTTCGAGGGGAAAGATCCCGAGGTGCATAAGCGTTCCGTGGCCGAGAAGCTCGCGCGGTTCGTCGAGTCATACGGCATGTCCGGAGAGGTCTATGAGGAGTACCGGAAGGAAGCCTTCGGCGGCACTCGCGATTTCACGGGTGAGATCCCCGGGGATGCAGCACGGAGGGCGGCCATGAAGATCCGTCTGAGAGAGATGAAGGACATCCTGGACCGAGGCCTCCGAATCCCTAGAGAACACATGGCCGAGTACAAGTTCCTGGTGGACGCGGTGGGGGAGGAGTACCTACGCGACATGGATAAGATGCAGGCCGACAACCGGATACAGCGAGCCGCGGAGATGACCAAGAATCTGGGCATGAATATGAATATATTTCCCAAGCTCTCGTTCGACGTGGTCGAGTGGGACCGGGACATATCGAAGTCCTCCCTCAAGGAGACCTGGAGCGCGACCATTGTGCTCGCCTCCGGCAGAGAGGTCTCGATCCCGGATCCGAACCCCGAGAAGTGGGAGCTGGTCGAGACCAAGAAGGATCTGCCGATCAAGAAGATACTGATCACCCCACTCAGCGGGATCAATCAACCCGGCAACGAGGGAAAGGTCTACCCTGTCGTCCATGAGGCGGGACGGTGCTGGATCAAGGACATGGCCCGGATCGTGTCCCAGACCGAGCGCGTCAGCCCCTTCGAGGAGCGCTTCTCGTACCTCGTCGAGCTGCGGCACTTCAAGGAGAAGGCCGTCGTGGAGAACTCCTACACGAACGCTCTGCCGACCCTCTCGGTGCTCTGGTAGGCCATGAAGAAGTTCGGCACAGGTCGGTGCGCCAACCGCGCCCACTGCATGCAGGAGGACCCTCAGCTGGAGCGCTGCGCAGGGAAGGTCAACTGCCTCGACTGGGCTCCGAGCGGTCTCAAGGTCCGCCACGACGAAGGGTGTGACGGCAACTGCGGGATCGTGTTCCAGTGCCCCGGCTGCCGGCACGTCTTCGGGGCCTGTCTCGGGATGGGCAGCACCGACTACTGCAACGACTGTTCGTATGAGGAGACTGAATGAGCTTCATCTCGATGGATGTCGAGTCGGACGGGCCGTGCCCCGGCCTGTACTCGATGGTGAGCTTCGGTGCCGTCGTCGTCGAGCCCGAGCTGAACAGGACCTTCTACGGGCAGACTGCTCCGATCTCGGACCTCTGGATCCCGGGAGCCCTCTCGGTCAGCAGCACCACCCGGGAGATGCACCTGAAGTTCCAGGACCCGGAGAGGACGATGCGGGAGTTCGCGAGCTGGGTGCGCTGGGTCTCCCCGAACAAGCCGGTGTTCATTTCGGACAACCCGGCGTTCGACTGGTCGTTCATCAACTACTACTTCCACAGGTTCCTCAAGGAGAACCCGTTCGGGCACTCCGCCCGCAGGATCGGAGACCTGTACTGCGGGCTGGTGAAGGATGCCGGCCGCAACCACGAGTGGAAGAAGCGCCTCCGGAAGACCGTGCACACGCACCATCCGGTCGACGACGCCAAGGGCAACGCCGAGGCGATCCTGGAGATGCAGAAGATGGGCCTGAAGATCAACCTGGAGGGGAAGTAGATGTTCCGTAAGCTGAGCATCGAAAAGATCCCCGACCCTGGGAATGTCGGCCTTGGTCTCGGCCTTCTCGACGGTCGGCTGAACGCCTTCTTGGGCTGCTGGAGGCACGGGAAGCCTTGTCAGCCCAACTGCGTGGCGTTCGCAATCTCGCACATAGATCTCGAAGGGGAGGACGTCCCTGTGATCCGCTGCCGGGTCATGGAGGATAGCAATGTCATCGGTGAACTGGTCCCTCACAAAGAGAAACCCTCGGAAGGGAAGCTGATCGAGTTCCCGGGAAAGGACAAGAACTGAGATGGTACCTTACGGCGGAGGAACGCAAGGCGTCGGAACTCTCATGTTCTGCGGAGCCCTGTACGACTCGTGCTACGACACCTCGTCGGGAACGGTCATCATCCCCAAGAGACGCCGTGGGCCTGCCTATATCCGGTACACCTACCGATTGAAAAGGCCCAAGCTGCGCTACCCGACCATCATCCACAAGCCCAGCGTTCCGCGCAGGGCCGAGCCGATGCCGCAGCCGAAGACCATCGAGGTCTCCCCCAAGTCGACCCGGAGGGTGACCCTTGTCGCCTGGACGCGAGGCCACGTCCCGAAGGACCTCAGCCTACGGACACTCAAGATGCTCACCATCACGAGGAGGTGATGACTCTGTCAGCTAAAGCAGACAGCTTCTCGGGTCATAGGATGGCCTTGTGGCCTGTCCTCGCCGAAGGCCCCATCCGGGCCTGCGAAAGCGCGCGAGCGGATGTTCCGTGCGGCGTTGACGTCCCGGTCGCAGACCAGGCCGCAGACGTCGCAACGGTGTACCCGCTCGCTCAATTCCTTCCGCACCACAGTGCCACAACCGGAGCACTCCTGCGAAGTTCCCGCAGGATCCACCACTATCAGCTCCCGGCCAGCGTTTGCAGCTTTGCTCGTGAGGATGGCGATGAAAGTGCCCCAGCCCGCATCATGGACGGACTTCGAGAGCATGCCGCGCGAGAGCTTCTCGACATTGAGGTTCTCGACGGCGATTCGTTCGAACTCGTTGACCAACATGCGCGCGGTCTTGTGTGCATGGTCTCGGCGCGCGTTGGCGACATGATGGTGGTGCCCGGCCAGCAAGGTGCGGGCTTTGTTACGACGACGACTTCCGCGCTTGCGCTTGGAGACCAAGCGCTGCGCGCGAACGATCTTCCCTTCATCCTTGCGGAGACACCGAGGATTCTCGATAGCGGTCCCATCGTCGAGCATCGCGAAAGTGGTGAGCCCAAGATCGATGCCGCACTCTCTTCCCGTGAGAGGGAGGACTTCAGGCAGAACACCTTCGCAGGAGAAGATAACATACCAGCGGTCACCTTCACGCTTGAAGGTAGCTGTCTTGGGAATTCCTTCGAGTGGACGATGCCACTTGACCTTGATCGCGCCGGGGATGCCGTGGACCTTGAGGCGTCCGTTTTCGATGGTGACCCCGCCTGCCTGGAGGGTGGTCTTGCGGCTCACCTGCGGAAAGGTAAAGCTGTCGTAGCGGCGGGACGAGCGGAATCGGGGGTATCCTGCCTTCTGACCGGCCTTTACTCGCCTGAAAAACGCATCGAAGGCCCGGTGCAGTCGCTTGAGGACGTTTTGGAGGACTTGGGAGTGGACGGCACCCACGTCAGGACGGACCTCCTTCACGTCGGTCAGCTCGGCCTGCTGGAACGCGCAGCCAAGGTTCAGCCTTTGGCGTTTGAAGGCATCTCTTTTCTCTTGGAGGGCGGCGTTGTAGAGTTCACAGCAGGTGAAACGGATCCGGTCCAAGTTCACAACCTGAGCAGCAGTCGGATGCAGGTAGAACTTGAATGCTCTGAAAGACATAATGTCCACCTTAATCATATAGTTAGGGCAAGTCAAGAACAATACAATCGTTCCCTCTTCAGAAAGGTGGTTGTGTGATGATGATGAGCACGGACCCCAAGGAGACAGCCCGCCACAGGTCGAAGCTGTACTTCGAGTCCGAGTTGGAGAAGGCCCAGGGCGTGATGAAGAACGAGGTTGCCGAGAAGAACGGCTGGATGCGCTCTTCCTTCGAAGCCGGGTACCTGGACGCTGCGATCCCCCTCGAAGCGCACCTGGGTTCCCAGGAGGCCCGCTACGAGGCAGAGATCGAGATGCTGAAGCGTCTGCTTCACCTGGAGCAGGAAGCCCGCGTCCGGGCCCAGGAGGAGGCTCACACGCTGAAGCAGTTCCCGATGTTCGTCCTGTTCCCGCTCAAAGGCGGCGGGTCCACCTACATCAGGATCGACCAGATCTCTGCGATCACGGACTCGAAGGTCTACCTGGTGGGTGACAGCGTCCCCTTTACGGATCTGGAAGACCCGAAGAAGGCGTTCGACGGCATGCTGGTCGAGGTGACGCAGCTCATCAAGAAGCAACACGAAGCACACACCCGCATGAGGCCCCAGCGCCCCCGGCCGAACAAGTACGAGGAGACCGAAGAGCCTGTGATCCGGATCCCAGAGACCGGCGCAATGAACTTCGGGCACGACTGATGGCACGCATTCGAACAGTGACCGTCACCGGTCAGGGCACCGTCAGGAACGGCACGTACGTGAAGTCTCCACGGCCCTTCGTGGAGCACCAGGCGAAGATCGACTTCGACAAGGTTCACCTCATCGAGGACGGGAAGATCTACATCCTGATGAAGTTCTGCGAGACGGACAAGGGCGTCGAGACGGTCTTCGAGTGCCGGGAGACCAAGGAGCAGCTCGAAGCGCTGCTGAGCGAGCCGGAGAAGGAGGCGACCTGATGTGGTTCGATCCCATAGGCATCTTTCCGTGGAAGGCCCTGGGCCATATGCTCCTCTGGGTACTCCTCATCGGTGCAATTGTACTGATGCTGGTCGTGTCCTTTCAGAAGTGCTCTGAAGACAAGGCCTCCTACCGAGAGACCAGCACGCTCTGCCAAGACAAGGTGAAGGCAATGAAGCTCCACCCCATAGAGGCACGCACCGCGTACGACCTCTGCCGGGAGACGGAAGGCAGGCTGCCATGACGGACAGAGTCTGCGCCCTGACGGTGATCCTGGACCACGACATGCGCACCGATGACGTGGATGATCTGGTGAGGGCGATCCGGCAGTTGAAGAACGTCGCCAACGTCATTCCGGAGATCTCGGAGCCCTTCGCGGAGGCGACTGCTCGGACGCGGCTCGCGCTGGAGCTGCAAGAGCAGTTCCACGGGATCATCGACAAGCTGTGGAAGAGGTAAGTCACATGACTCTGTGGAAACGCTTCAAGCGGTGGTTCCGGAAGAAGTTCCTCGGCTACGTCGACCCCGGCGTATACATCGAGGAAATCCCTTGCCCGCCGGTCATCAACCTGAAGGAGGAACGGGTCCTCGGGATCGTAGGCTTGTCCCCGGACATCCCTGCGTACTTCGGGAAGATCTACACGGGCGACTGCAAGGTTCACGGACGCACGAGCTTCCTGCCTCCGAACAAGAACGGTGACAGCTACTGCGCGTGGTGCTTCTACGAAGCGTCCAGAAAGAAGAAGTAGGGCCTCATGGAGAAAGTCCCTTGCCCGGTCCTCGATCCCGTGGAGATGCTGTACATCCCTCCCGACGACATCTTCTCTCTCATGCTCTTCAATCACCACCACGAGTTGGTAATGAAGGCGTTCTCGAAGGACCCAAAGAACTACTGCCCCCGGTGCCAGACGGACCATATCCGGTACCAGGCCAGCGGGAACATGAAGGCGTCCTGCTGCGAAGAGCCCATCATGATCGCAGAATACTTCTTCGTCGGCCCGACTGGACCGGTCCACACGCGCTGCACGCACGACCACAGCGAGGCGGGTCATGGCGAAGAGTAGAAAGGGACTCTTCGGAGCAGGAATCCCGGCTATCTGCGGCTGGTGCGATATGGACCCGGAGAAACGGAAGGAAGAGGACCAGCGCAAGCCTCCTTGCGACCACTACGAGAGCCGCCCAAACTCGCATCCGTTCCTGTACGAAGCGTTCTGTAAACACTGTGAGCATCCTCCAAAGTGCCACCCCGGGTACACCGGATTCGGGTCTCTCGGTCCGAAGGTCAGCGAAGTGCTCAAACCGAAGAAGCCGAGCCTGAACCGCCGGCCGAGTGCTGCCTCGAAGCAGAAAGCTCTCGCGCTGGAGTGGTCCCACGAACTCAGCGAGATCTACAAGAAGCTGGACACCGCCAAGATGGCGCTGAGGAAGATCGCCTCGTGCAAGAGCGTTGTCGAGGGAGACGTCGTCGACATCGCGCAGAAGGCTCTGAAGCAGATCGAACCCTCTACCGGGGAGCCTGAGTGATGTTCACGATCCAAGGAAAGTATACAACAGCCACGGTGTTCGCGGATCAGGTGGAGGCCAGCTGCATCGCGCAGATCACAAGTATGGTCAACAACGCGGCCTTCACGGAGCCTGTGGTCATCATGCCGGACACGCATGCAGGCGCGGGATCGGTGATCGGTTTCACGATGCCTCTGGGCGGCGCGATCATCCCAAACATCGTGGGTGTCGACATCGGCTGCGGCGTGCTGGCAGCGCGAGTTCCCTGGCGCACGGACATCAGCCTGGAGAAGCTCGACCGCGAGATCCGAGCGCGAGTACCCTTCGCGCACGAGGTGCGGTCTGACAACCACCACGAGCTGTCAGAGGGGGATCTGTTCTACGACGAGACGCACGCCATGCTGACCGTGACGCGCCGCAAGCTGAACGCGCGGTTCGCAGGAGACGGGTTCCAGGCGCTGGACTGGGGGGCATCCCATAGGGGATTCGAGGAGCTGTGCCAGCGGGTTGGCATGAAGTACGGGCGGGCGCAGCGGTCCATCGGATCCCTGGGCGGCGGCAACCACTTCATCGAGATCGGTCGCGGTGTGTTGCGCGATCATGCCTGGGTGCTGGTTCACAGTGGGTCGCGGCAGCTTGGTGAGAAGATCTGCAAGTACCACCAGCGGGTGGCGGCCGAGAAGCTCCTGAACTTCAAAACCGGTGAGTACCAATCCGAGATCGAGGTGATCCGGAGCACGGCACCGCGGAACGAGATCGATGCACGAGTCAAGGCGTACAAGACTGCGCAGCGAGCACTGGTGGCGACACCAAGCGGACTGGAGCCGCTGCACGGCGAGGACCTGTTCTCCTACGTGGAGGACATGGTCTTTGCGCAATCGTATGCGGCGCAGAATCGCAGCGCGATCATGACCGAGGTGCTGGAGGCAATCGGCATGGGCCCGGGTGTGAACGTGATGGGGATCGACACGGTGCACAACTACATTGATCCGGTGGACCTGGTCATCCGCAAGGGTGCGGTGGCGGCACGCGAAGGCATGTCACTGGTCATCCCGTTCAACATGCGGGACGGCAGCTGGTACTGCCGCGGGAAGGGCAACCCGGACTGGAACTGCTCGGCACCGCACGGGGCGGGCCGCCTTATGAGCCGATCCCAGGCCAAGCGCGAACTGGACCCAGCCGCGGCGCGAGCGAGCATGAAGGGGATCTACACGAGCTGCATCCCTCTGGACGAGGCTCCTGCGGCGTACAAGGACGCAACGGCGATCCGAACAGCTATCGGGCCGACGGTCGAGGTGATCGAGGAGATCCACCCGATCCTCAACCTGAAGGCGGAGTAAAAGATGGCCCTGCTCAGCCCGGGAGAACCCATGTCCGGCAACGTCGAGATGGATCGGCTGCGCAAGGAGAACACCGAGCTGCGATACCGACTGGAAAGCATCCGGTACAAAGTCCACCACATGCGGCGCTGGACTTTGAACTGGGAGCAGATGGACCAGTGCCGTGACGGCGAGTACCTGGAGTACGCCCAGGTCGTGAACATGGTCAACCACTGGGCTGACCTCTCGAAGGAAGTGAAGGTTCCATGAGCAACAAGATCTACCACTGCAAGTACGGGCTGACTCTGGAGAATGGTGAGTTCCGCAAGGAAGACGTGACCACTGAGACGCACGGGCTAACGGATGCGTTCGTGCTGGTCTCCATCCTGCGCTACGGTGAGAGCGCGCATGACGGTGCAGTGGATACCGCCATCCTCTCCTACGACGGCCAGAACAACGGAGAGCCGATTCCGGACACGGAGATGTTCAGGACCTGGTCTCTGATGGCAAACACCTTGATCAACTCTGAAGGGTGTCCTCCTTGGCAGAAGGAGATCGCGAAGCAGGCGTTCGAGGCGGTGCGTGAGAAAATCACCGGCATGAAGACGCACTAGGAGGGCTGATGTTCTACTCGAACGAGAACGCAGTCGGGAAGAAGGTGGTCCTGGAGCACGAGCACTGGACTGAGAAGGGTGTGTACACCTGCGGGCACATCATGCGCATCAAGAGGATCGAGGGGCTCTTCTTCGTCCTGGAAGACGACAACGGCGAGCTGGCGCTGCCGGTCAACGGGTTCCACCTCCTAGAGGAAGAAGAGCCAGATGATGAAGTGTTCCAAGGAGACAGAGGGTGCCACGGCACACAACGATGCCCTGGCTTCCAAGAAGACTTTCTAGCTGTGGCTCGCGGAATCCGGCGTGGACGATGTGCTCACGCAGGACCTCTCTTCGGAGGATGTCGAAGAAGCGACTACCAGAAAGACATGGAGGCTTGGAGAGAATGCCTGAAGAGCAGTACCTGATCCTGCACACGTTCACCGTCAACGGGGACTGCGCGGTTTGGTGGGGTCCCGATCACAGGGGTTACACCACCGACATCGACAAGGCCGGCCGATACACCAAGGAGGAGGCCGACGCGATCTACAGCAACCGGCCGAGGCTGGACAAGCCGATCCTCTGGAGCAAGGTCGAGCCCTTGATCGTGCGGCACGTCCACATCGACAAGGTGGCAGGGTTCGCCCCTCCTGATCTCCGAGAGGTGGAGGGGTAGATGGCCTGGAAGAACTGCAAACAGTACAGCCTGGAGAAGTGCGGTCCGGGGAAGCCCTGCCAGTTCAATGGACCTGTCAACTACACCTGCTCCGGCAGAACCCTGCCGGAGCCCGAGAGGAGGGACATCATGCCCAAGAAGAAGAAGACCAAGAAGAAGCCCGTCGAGAAGAAGGCGCGGAAGACGCCCGTCGATCAGCTGGACAACGTCCGGGCGGTATCGTCGGCACAGGAACTGCCGGAGGAGCCCGCCATCAGCCTCGTGGGGAGGGTTGAGGAGCTGCTGACGGACATCAACCAGCTCCATGAGCAGGTAAACGAACAAGAACAGCGGGTCGCCACCCTGAAGGACCGGCTGCGGGGCATCAAGTTCGACAACGGCAAGCTCTCCGTCGAGTTCGGCTGGAACGAGGGCCCCGAGACCCCCGGAGTTCGTGTCGGGATCTTCTCGGGGCGTGAGTTCGCCTACATCGAGGCCTCCCTGGAAGAGCTGGGAGAGATGGTCGAGTGGTGCAAGGGACAGCTGGGCTGAGAGCCTCTTGACTTTCCCATCGACAGTGTCTATATAGGTAAGATGAAGACGCGCCTACAGTTCGACTTCAATGACGAGCAGCTGGAGCTTCTGGAAGACCTGATGTCCAGGCTGACGGCCTCCTCGCGCGCCGAGGTGGTCCGCAGGGC
>Ga0315295_10001853_pt1 | contig 18006 bp, 14 predicted proteins | sample YL17G14_0_MG_FD_204453 | JGI IMG/M metagenome (GOLD analysis project Ga0315295, IMG submission 204453) | Sediment microbial communities from Yellowstone Lake, YNP, Wyoming, USA - YL17G14_0 | ecosystem: Environmental > Aquatic > Freshwater > Lake > Sediment | place: USA: Wyoming | collected... | reverse complement strand
TTACAAAAACCGGTACCTACCGAGTCCATTTCAACGACTTGAATATCCTGCTTGCGAACTGGAACGTAAAAGAGCCACCAGGAGGTCCAGGTATGCCGACCGATTGCCTGAAGTGCCCGTGATGTAGCAATGTAGGTATTTGACCTTCGACGAAAAGGGCTGTGAGTAACTTTTGCTCACAGCCCTTTTTTATTGCTTATCTACAGGTGCTCTGCCTCAGACTTATACTTGACGGGTTGTTTTTTGAGTTCAGCTATGGTAGGCAACAGTTGAAATGAGTCTATTCCTTCAGCTTCGGTAAACTTATTTATTACTCGCTGAATCCGGCTTATATTCCTGCTGTGCATCATCGCAAACAGATTGTATGGCCAGCCTTCAAAAGTCCTCCTCTGGTAACAATGGCTAACCATCCTGAAGCGAGCTAATCTTTTGCCTACCTCAATAACCCTACTTTGCGGAACCTTGCAGACAAATAAAATATTTGCAACAAAACCAAGCTTACGATAGTCAACCACACCTGCTATACGGCGGACAACACCTTTGTTAATTAGCTCTGCTATAATTCCCACAATATCTGCGGCCCCTAATCCATCGCTGCATAAAAAGGCAAAGGGGTCTGCCGTAATGTCCAGACCGCCTTGCAACTTTGAGAGTATAAGTCTTTGATTCTCGTCCAGCTCAACTACTTCGCTCTTTGGGATTTCTCCGACATCTTCTAATGATAAGTCACTATCACTCTCTGCGTCGAAACGGACATCGAGCTTAAAAACACGCTCGGTGGGCAGACTGTGAAAATCAATACCGAAACGGGAAGACAATCCCGCCAGCACAAAGTCAATTTGCTCATCGGTTTGTGCACGGAGGGTGAACCATAAATTGTAGTAATGAGTCCTTAGATAATTATGAGAAACATTCTCCAGAGAACTAACCATCTCGGCAACCTCCTGGATTTTCTCCTGCGGAATATGCGCGGCAACCAGAGTGCTTATCATACCAAGAGCACGATAATTTAATAGTGCGCCGATTCGCCTGATAATCCCTGCGTTTTTCAACGTGCGGGTTTGCTCTAAAATTTCTTCCTCGCTGCGCTCCAAAACTTTCGCAATCTCGGCAAACGGCCTTTCGCAGATTGGTAAACCATTCTGAAGTGCATTGCACAATCGTTTTTGCAGTTTCGTCAAACGCAAAGTCAACTTTTTCTCCTCGGCTGATAATTACAAACTGGGTCTGTATCCAGATAGTCACCAGCCATCGCATAAGCCCTTGCCCTGCAGCCGCCGCAAACGTCGAGATATTCGCAAATTCCGCAGTTGCCGCGGTAGGCCGACAGATTGCGGATTTCTTTTAACAATTGCGACTCGACCCAAATCTTTCCGAAGTCGAAACTGTTTTCAACAAGATTACCCGCCGATATGTCAAGAAACCCGCAGGTCTGCACATCGCCTCTATAACTTATAAATCCAAAGCCTCTGCCGCCCATACAGCCGCTAACGGAATTGACGATTGTCTGCGAACTCTTCGTTGAAACCAGTTCGGTCTGGCGGCATATACGGGCGAATTGCGGGCCGCAGGTTACACGCACCTCGATTGGCGATTTTTCCTTTAACCGGAGCAAATCTTGCAGAAGTTTTTCGTATTCTGCCGGTTCAAGCACCTCCGAGGCAATTTTTTCGCCCCGGCCGGTCGGCACAAGTATAAATGGATTAAAACAATAAGCCCCAAGCTCCTCGGCTAACTTTGCTATCGCAGAAATCTCAGGTAGGTTACTTTTTGTGATAGTAGTGTTAATCTGGAAACGGATACCGGTCCGGCGAGCCGACTTTGCGGCTTCGATAGCCGAGTCAAAAGCACCGTCGGTCTGCCTGAACTTATCGTGGGTTTGCGCAGAAGAGCCATCGAGAGAGATAGATAGTGCCAAAATGCCGGCCTCTTTTAGATTAGCAATGGATTCATCAGTAATCGTGTATCCGCAGGTAGCCATTACCATTCGTAGTCCTAAATCCCGCCCATATCGGATAAGTTCGTAAATGTCGCTGCGTTCCATTGGCTCACCGCCGGTAAGAATCAACACGCATTTGCTGAATCCTGCCACAGACGTGAGAATCTTCCTGCACTGTTCGGTAGTCAGCTCTTCATTAACACGACCGGCCTCCGCTCGGCAGTGTTTGCAGTCAAACCTGCATCGGCGGGTAAGTTCAAAGGCAATAAGATGAGGTTTCTCCATTGATTATCGATTATTGATTATTGATTATTGATTATTTACTATTTACTATTGAGTGTGGACTTTTAGTTTTTTTACCGTTTCTTTGGCAAAGTAGGTGATAATAATATCTGCGCCGGCGCGTTTGATGGAGGTGAGCATTTCAAGCATTGCGGATTCTTTGTCCAATAGGCCGGCCTGGGCGGCGGCGTTTAACATCATATATTCGCCGCTGACATTATATGCAGCTATCGGACAATCAAACCGCTGCTTTGCACGATAGATAACATCAAGAAACAATAGAGCGGGCTTGACCATTACAATATCGGCGCCTTCTTCAATATCAAGTGCAATTTCGGCCAACGCCTGGCGGGCATTTGCCACATCCATTTGATAAGTTTTACGGTCGCCAAAAGCCGGGGCTGACTCGGCGGCATCTCTGAACGGCCCATAGAAGGCAGAAGCGTATTTAGCTGAGTAAGACATAATGGCGACATCGTGGAATCCATTTTCTTCGAGGGCCTCACGGATATACCGCACCCGGCCATCCATCATATCCGAAGGAGCAACGATATCTGTGCCGGCCTGGGCGTGCGACAAAGCAACTTTGGCCAATAATTCGCAGGTCGAGTCATTATCAATTTTGCCATCTTTGATTACGCCGCAATGGCCGTGCGAGGTATATTCGCAAAGGCAAATATCGGTAATGACCAAAAGGTCCGGCGTGCGCTTTTTGATTTCCTTTATAGAGCGCTGCACAACGCCATTTTCCGACCACGCCTGCGAACCAATTTCGTCCTTGTTTTTGGGCAGACCAAAAAGAAGCACGGCAGGTATGCCCAGCGAAGCGACCTCGGCTGCCTCATCGGCAACCGTATCCGGCGAAAAATGGAAACAATCCGTCATCGACTTAATCGGCTCCTTTAGCTTTTTGCCTTCTCGGACAAACAATGGATATACCAGATTATCCACGCTTAAAGCAGTTTCACGCACCAATCTGTGCATAGCGTTACTGCTGCGAAGACGTCTCAAACGAATTTTCGGAAAACTCATCAAAAACTCCTTCCTGCCACCAAGACACAAAGACACCAAGATTACACAACAAAATTGTTTTTCAAATTTTATCTACACTTCTTTTGTGACTTGGTGCCTTAGTGGCAAAAATTGCTCTCTGCCACCAGCTATTTCTTCATCCGTCAGATAGCACGTCGGCTCATTAAGCCAGTATTTATCATCAGTTTCGGCGCCCAGGAATCTAAAGTTGCCTTTACACAAATCAAACCACTTGCACCGAAGGCACCTCGCATCGGCAAACTGTGTCTTGTTACGCAGCTTATTTAGCACCGGTTCAGAATCATTTTCCCAGATTTGTCTGAAGGTTTTATCTTTGATATTACCGAGCGTATAATTGCGCCAGAATTGGTCCGGATACACGCTGCCATCCCAACTGACGCAGGCGATTTTTTCGCCGATGCGGTTCCCACCATTTGCAAGCAGAAGCTTTCTGGCTCTGTGGAGATTTCTGTTTTTCTCTTTTTGCATTCTCACAAGCAGATAAGGCCCATCAGCGTGATTACCCACAGTAAGCACTTCATCTATCAACCCTTTCTCCGCGAAGACACCCGTCTTTTCTATAATCACATCAAGAACCGCTCGCGTTTGTTCGGGCGACAGGAGCTGGTCCTCAAGAGTTTTTGCTCTGCCTGTTCGGAGCAAATGATAAAAGCAGATTCTCCTTACGCCATTTTCAGCGGCGATGTCGAAAACAACAGTAATTTGGTCTGCATTTTGTTTTATTATAGTAAAACGCAGGCCTGTTTTTAAGCCTGCCTTTTTGCAGTTTTTAATCCCCGACAGAGCCGCCCTGAAGCTGCCCTTTGCCTGCCTGAAGGTATCGTGAAATTCCTCACCGCCGTCGAGGGAGATACCCACATAACTTACTCCGGCATCAGACAGTTTGCCGGCGGTTTTGGAATAAATCAAAGTCCCGTTGGTGGAAATAACAGTTCGCAATCCCAATCGCTTTGCCTCTGCCAGCAATTCGAATAAATCATCCCGCAGCAACGGCTCGCCGCCGCTAAATAACACCGCCGGACAATTAACCTCCGCAAGCTGCGAAAGCAATCGCTTTGCCTCATCAGTTGTCAGCTCATCCGCCAAAGGCGGAGCGACCCCGGAAGAACTATAACAATGCAAACACCGCAGATTGCACCTCTGCGTGCAGTTATAAGCAATAACGGGGCCGAACGAACTGCCCTGCCCATACCGCAAATCGTCTGATTCGCCGGCCAGCCCACAATATAGTTTCGAGATATTTATCATAAGTGCGTTTTCTCTATCGCATCAAGCAAGCCGTCAATGATATGTTCTCCGGCTGTCACATCAATCCTGACACCGAGATTTTTTAATTGCTCGGAAGTTGTCGGCCCAATCGATGCAACCTTTACCGTTCCTGAATTTACTACCCCGATGGGAACCTTTTCAAAAAACATCCGAGCCGAAGAGGGACTTGCGAACGTCAGCCAATCAATCTCGCCTCTGCTGATTCTTTCAATCAGCCAACCGCTTTCGCTTTTCTGCGCTATGGCAGTATAAATGGCTGCATCGAGAACATCGGCTCCCGCCTGCTCCAGAATTTCGACAAGCTCCATTGAAGCGAGCTGTGAACGCAAGAGCAGAACCTTTTTATCCTGCAAATTCGTAAAGCACATCAGTTGTTTGCCAAGCTGCTCTCCCGTAAAAACAGTCGGCACGAAATCCGCCTTTATTCCAAATTCGCTCAACATAGCGGCGGTTTCACTGCCTATCGCAGCAATCCTGGCAGAGCCAAAAATTCTGGCATCCTTGCCCAATCTCTGCAGGGCCTCAAAGAATATACTTACGCCATTGGCGCTGGTGAAGATTACCCAGTCAAATTCGGCCCGATGGAGACGGGCCACCGCCCGCAGGAACTCATTTGATTCTGTCAGCGGTCTTATTTCCATCGTGGTAAATTCTATCGGATTACCACCACGAGAAATAATTTTAGCCGCAAAGGCGGCATTGCCCCCTGCGTCCCGCGTTACAACGATATTTTTACCAAACAACGGCTTTTTGGTGAACCAATCCAGCCGGGCATCGCTATTAGCGGCGGCGCCGATAATCACAATCGCTGGAGGTTCGATTTTTTCCTCTTTACATTTTTTGCTTAACCGGCCAAGCGATGCTTTTACAACCCTCTGGGTCGGCAGCGTAGCATCGGCAACTACTGCTGCCGGTGTATCCACCGCCATACCATTTTCCATTAACCGCCCCGTGATAGAATCGAGATTGCCCATCCCCATATAGAAAACTATTGTTCCCTGGGATTTAGCCAGCCAATTCCAGTCGATATTGCTCTGCTGTTTTCCTTCCGCTTCCTGGCCGGTAACAAAAACCACCTGTGAACTATAGAGTCTATCGGTCAGGAGAATGCCGGTATAGTCGGCGGCGGCAATGCCGGCTGTTACGCCCGGCACGATTTCAAAATCGATTCCCGCATCGGCAAGAACCGCGGTCTCTTCGGCACATCTGCCGAATATACAGGGGTCGCCGCCTTTTAGCCGCACAATCGTTTTCCCTTCGGATGCCTTTTCAATGAGCAGCCGGTTAATTTCCTTCTGGGTAACCGAATCGCCCCCGGTGCGTTTTGGAACGGAGATAATCTCAGCATTTTTCGGGGCCAGGTTAAGTAAAGCCGGGTTGGCTAACTTGTCGTAAATTACACAGTCAGCAAACCGCAGAACCTCTGCGCCGCGGACGGTAATCAAGTCCGCCCTACCCGGCCCGGCTCCGACCAGATATACAAAACCTTTTTTAACCACAGATTTCACAGATTACACGGACTTATGTTTTTCAATTTTAACCACAGATTTCACAGATTTTCACAGATTCTCACATCAACAAATTTCAACAAAAGATAACCGGACGCAAATAAAATAGGTATGGTGTCCCCGATTTACGCCTTTTAATAAAACAGTCATATGTTAAACGCTCGTCATAGTGATGCACGGTTTAAAACTTCGATCAAGTTTTTTACCTTTTCTTCGTCTAATATTTTCCTATAGCCGCGTTGTATTTGTCCTGTTATTCCAGTCATATCCTTGAATTTATCAGAAGTTACGTAATACCTCGAGCCGGCTTTGTTTTTTCCAGGTTTACTTACACAGAAAGCCTTCTTGAAGAATCTACTATCTTTTTCATCTCCCTTTACGATTATAAGATCTTCATCCTGCGGGTTTCTCTTGAGATGAGTATTTTTTATTTGCTTTCTTTCTTGTTCCGTTATATCAGAATACATCTTAACCCAAGCAACTCTGAAATAAGCTACAACGCAAATTTTGATTTCAAATGCGCTCTGTTTTTTCCTTATAGAGCAAAGAGACCTATTAACATACGTGTCTTTTTTGTAAGGCACAAGACCAGCAAAGAATATTATATAATCCCCAGGCTGAAGCGTTTTCACAGCCCCACCACGACCTTTACTCGTGTGATCTCCATAAGTGAAGGTCTCAAATTCTGGATCATTATGAACTATACAATCTTCTATTCGAATATTCTTCCCACTTGATTTCAGAATATCATTTGGCATATACTTAGACAGAGCAGGAATATCTGAGTATCTTGTAGGGTTCTTTATTCTTCCACATTCTTTTTCGTCTTCTGGAATAGGTATGAATAAGAAGTGACCATCATCAAATATAGGTCCCCTTATTCCTCCCCAACCGCCATCGAAACCAACCCTAATCAAAAGAGCTTTCATAAATCGACATTTCCCTATTAAACGCTTGGCTATGCAACCAAGCCCCTCAATGCCACAATAATATCAAAATATTTCTCGAATTACAATCGTTAAGATGGCAAGGCCATAATCCCGGATTTCTTATTTTAAGGGCTAACCTTTTTTCCCCTATTTCCCCGGTATGGTATCCCCAGATTTCCGGCAAAAGACAAATTTATTGAATGGCAAGATGAGTTTCTAAAAAATTCTTGATACAGTTAGTAATATCGTTAAGGTCATCTTTTCTGAAGGATTTCTTGATATCGCTCTCCGGAATTATTACCGTACAATCTCTTCCTGTTAAAACGACTTCAACCTTGTAGCCACATTTCCCGCCTCGTATGTGTACACGAATAAGAATCTTAAGGTCAGTGTCGATTGTGATATAATCAGCGTGGTAATTGTGCTCCTTGCATAGTTGTTCAATTGCATCCTTAAAGTCCTCTTCAAAAGTAGTCATTTTAAAAGCCCCTTTACTCGAATTTGTGTTTAACCCCTATTTCTACGGTATGGTGTCCCCAGATTTAAACTGTTAATGTGAAAATTCGCTTTGGTGTGCTTCAAGCCAATCTGCAAACTCGTTGAATTCAAATGCTCCACTCAAAACTAATGCCCTATTGTCAGTTTCGACTCCTTTCAAAATAACACTCATTCCATGTATAATTTTCTTTTTATACATATCGGGATAATCAGGATGCATCTTCTTTAGATACGACGGTTGAACCTGATTTGCTTCAGCAATCGCAAGCATTAGAAGGTCTACAAATTTGGGCTTTAGGTCTGGTGGTAATTCAGAAACACCTCCAGCTTTATCTGCAATAGTCATTGCTTCAGCGAGAGCTATTTTTGAGTTACGGAAATGGTTATCATCCGGTGAATCATAACGATTAACAGGAGTAGACGAAAATACATAATATGGCCATACAAAGGATTTTGCAGTTGCCACCACTTCACCAAAGCAAATCCATTTTACGAAACCGTGTGTCTTTGCATAGTTCCAATTGTAATAAGGCGCAAAGACTATAAAAGCCACCATGATATATAAACCAATGACGCCGGTGAAGATATTCTGCCAAAAGTTTTTCATTGGATTCCCCTACTTCTTGGGTATAACATTTTTTTGGTCCGCATAACATCCCAAATACAATTTCGCCACCCATATATAACTATGAGCATAATATAGCACTCGCCGGACGGAAATCAATCTTGTATTTAGCCATTACATTATAGCCGGTGGGATAAGAAACTATCTCAAAACATAGTGTGTCATTCTGAGTCCTTCGCTGCGCTCGAGGATAAACTCTGCGAAGAATCTCTCTTTTTGACAGGCCAGACCCTTCGCCCCCGTGCTTTCTTGTGAAAGCAAGAACGGGGGCTCAGGGTGACAGTTTTGAGATAATCTCTAAGTATTTTGAGATTGCAGGATTTCTCTGCCGCCGGAGGCGAGGAGTTCGTTGGCGATTTGTTCTGCCAGCCGGTTGGATTCTTTTGCGGGACCGGTTATCTGACGCTTGATAAAATTCCTTCCTTCTATATCCGATATAAAAGCGTTGATTTCTATATTGCTGCCTGCAATTTTTGCAAAGGCGCCTACGGGAGCGTGACAGCCACACTGCATTGTTACCAGCACCTGTCTTTCTGCGAAAGTTGTCATCCTGGCGTTCTTATCATCTATTGCAGCAACAAGTTTATTTGCGACAATATCATCGTTTCTTGTCTGAACAGCCAGTGCACCCTGTGCCGGAGCTGGAATAAATTGCACAGGGTCGAAGCAAAAAGAAATTCTCTGCCCCAAACCCAGCCGCTCTATTCCAGCCCGTGCCAAAATAACCCCGTCAACTTTACCTGTATCCAGCAACTTCAGCCGTGTTTGAACGTTACCGCGAACAGACGTTGGCTGAAGGTCTGCTCTTAAATGTCTTATCTGCGCCACCCGTCTTAGACTTGAGGTGCCTATCTTTGCCGAGTGCGGAAGTTGCTCAACTGAACTAACCGGCGCTGCTGTTACGAGGCAATCTTCAACAAACCGCCTGTCACATACTGCCGCAATCGTCAGGCCATCCTGCTGCCGTGTAGGCAAATCCTTGAAACTATGAACAGCGAGGTCGGCCTTGCCGGCCAGCAGGGCATTTTCAATCTGTGATGTGAAAAAACCGCTGTCTTTGAGATTCCACAAAGCTGTGCGTCTGTCGCGGTCGCCCCGGGTTGTTATTTTTATGATTTTGAACTGTATATCCGGATAAATCTTTTTAAGTGCGCCGATTACAACTTGGGTTTGAGCAATGGCCAGCTCCCCTCCACGAGTTGCAACGGTAAAAACTTTCATAGAAATCCTTAGTCATCTGTTTTCTTGTGTGGCTCAATCGCCGGTGTAACCGCACGTTCCGACTCTCGGGGAGTTAACGACGGGCAAAAGCATATCCTCACCGCACTTGTGCTCTGCGGCGCACTGGTCGCAAAGCCAACCTTCACCATTGCAGATACATTCGGTGCACACCTGCGTAGCCATTTTACCGCAGGAATTGCAAAGGATTGGGGGAGGGTCGTTTCTTGCCAGAACCCGGACGGATTTACCTTTAATCCGACTTTCCTGCTCGGAGATGACCTTCAGCGCCAGGTGTGTGGTAGAGCCGAAGTCATACTCGTGAAAAAATTTCATACCGGGTTTAAGAACCTCATTCAGCTTGATGCCCATAGTCTCATCGTTAAAATCATCCATCGGACTTACCGAATACCTCTTGCCTTCGACGGTAAAGGCGCTCAGATGGCCACAGCACTCCAGCCAGATTTGTCTAAGAAAGCCATCCAGCACTTCAAGGGTCGCATCGGCGGGTATTTCCAGATGCATCCAATACTCAGGCGAATATTGACCTTCAACTATGAGATAAAAGGTTTTTGTTTTTCTTGGTCCTGCGCCGGAAGATGACTCAGAAACAGGATTTTTTTGTTTGCAGGAATCAATGTGATTTGTCATTGCCTGCTTGTTAAAGGTGCTGCCACAGAGGTTACATTTGCCGGTCGAGATTTGTTTTGCCATTTGTTTATCCTCCATTAGTTAAACAAGCCCCCCAATAAATTGAGAGTTCAAATTTAATCCTTTGGTTGATTTGAAAGGAACATCTTGTTTATCAGGTCAACCGCCTGAAGCTGCTGGCGGCTTAACTGTTCGCTCCCACCATTTTTGATAAAACTAATAGGCCCGTGCAATACTTTCTTAACCAGCGATTCGGCAAACGCTTTTAGTTTATCGCTGTTACCTTCGCCGAAATCTTTTGCATAACGCCGGGCTTCGCTGTGAGCCAACTGGCGACCTTTTTCGGTCAGCTTTGAAATTACCGGCACAAGATTCAGCGAGTCATACCACTTCGCAAAGTTATCGGCAAATTCCGCAACGATTGCCCGTGCCCTGGGGATTTCCCTGCTGCGTTTTTCCCTGTTGCAATCTATCTGCTCATTCAAATCATCGATATTGTAGAGCGAAACACACTTAAATCGCCCGATGTCAGGGTCTATGTCCCTCGGCACAGCAATATCTATTATCAGCAAAGGTTTTTTTCTGCGAATCAGATAATCCTTAACGTCCCTGTATGTTAATACCGGCTCTGGAGCGGCGGTCGAGCTAATCAATAAATCGACCTCGGCCAATTTTTCAGCTATATCCCCCAGACCAATAACTTCGCCTTTCCCGAGCCGTGAGACGACAGCTTTTGCCCTTCGCTTATTACGATTCGCCATAATCAAACGCGACAATCCCGCCTTGAGCAGATACCTTGCTACAAGCTCGGCGTTTTCACCAGCCCCTACTACCATTGCTGCGCTGCCGCTCATCTTGATTTCTTTCCTGGCCAATTCCACAGCAGCCAGGCCGACCGAAACTGCACCGCAATTGATATTTGTATTTGTCCGCACCGCCTTTCCCACGCGAAAGGCGATGTGAAAGAGCCGGTGAAATATCATCGAGCTGGTCCGGCAATCAAGCGACTGGGTATAAGCGGATTTGACCTGGGAGAGAACCTGATTTTCACCTATCATTTGTGAATCAAGACCGGCGGCCACCTCAAAAAGATGCCGGGCAACATCAATCCCTGATATTTCGCTACTATATTTACTCCACGCATCAGATGCATCCGGCCGGACTCGCCCAATAAGCGATGCCAAAAATCCCCTGCAATCGAAACTCCTGCGGGCGTAAGTATAAAATTCAAGCCGATTACACGTCTGGAGAATTGCCGCCTCGCTGATTCCCTCCTGAGCGCGCATTTGCTTGAGCATAAAACGCCTCTGCTGTAGCGTAAAAACAACCTTCTCACGGACCTCTACGGGGCAGTTGTGATAAGTTATGTTATTCAGAACAAGCTTCATTTTTATTCGCCGCAGGCGAAATCGCCGCTTCCATCCTTTATAGGGTTCCGGTCGCATCCCGTTAGAATTAATGTCATTTCTAACGGGACGCAATACATTGTAAAGCAGCAGACATAAATATCAACTTAAAAACTCCTCGCAAAGATAATAGATGGGTGGGGTCGGGGGTCAGGTATCAGAGATTGGGGACAGGAGGCGCTTCCGTCTGCCTCCAAAAGCTGCCAAAGCTACTCCTGCGATGACTAACGCGGCGGCAAGCCATAACCAGAACATAAATGGCTTTATCTTTGCCGTGATTATCACGCCGCCATCGCGGCCAACGCCGTCAAAAGAGACATAAATATCCTCGGCCAGACCTGTATGAACGGCCACTTCAGATGCGCTCTGCGAGGTCGGATATAAATTACTATGTGGCCAGAGTTTTATTTGCAGGCCTTTTTTCTTTACGATAATTTCTGGCCCGGCCGCAGTTACGCCGTCAGAGAGCTTATGTTCAAACGAATCATAAACAAACTCATACCCGCTGAGCGTAATTTTTTTGCCCTTGGTTAATAGCGACTGAATACTCTTCTCGCTCCAGGACAATCCCGCAGCGACCACCAAAAGCAACAGCCCCAGATGAGCAATTTCGCCGGCGACTCTGCCCCTTCTCTTGGCCCTGTGTAATAACTTGAAGGAAACACCAGCGAAGCTAAAAGCACATATCCCGCAAGCTATGCTTATCAATAATCGTTTTTCGCCCCACCTGAGAACACTGCCAAAACACAATAGTCCTGCCGCACAGCAGACCAGCACCTTCAGTGCAAAACCAGGACGCACTCTCGGCAAATCAGACAGAGCAGCAAGTCCGACCAGAAAAGCCAAAAGAATCCCCGCCATCGAAATTACGGCATTATAAAATATGGAGGTCGGCGTAAACCCTGAACTTGCGCCTCCAACAACCATCCAAACCACAGGCCAAAATGTTGCTATTCCAATGACTCCCGTTGTAAAGACAAGGGTAACAACCGCCCAGGACAATATCTCACTTTTATTCAGATGAAACGGGCCTGGGTAACGAGACGCAATAGAGATAATTTTCACTGCCCGAATGACACAAACCAGCCAGAGCAAAACGCAGCACCCGATAAACGCCAGCAAAACAGATGACATAGCGCTGCGGTCAAAAGAATGCACGGAGGACAGAATTCCGCTTCTGGTAACAAAAGTTGCGACCAGACACAAAATAAACGGAACAGGCCCCAGAATAACAGCCCAGAGCCGAAACTTGTCCGCAACCCACATACCGCCTATACAATGCAGGGCGGCAACCGCCACAAACCAGGGCAAAAGAGAGGCATTCTCCACAGGATCCCACGCCCAATATCCCCCCCAGCCCAGCTCAATATAGGACCACCTGGCGCCTGTGGCGATACCCAAACTTAAAAAACATACGCCAAACAACAACCACCCTCTCAAATGCCTGTAAAGGAGGGTATCTTCCAGCCGACCGGCAAAAACACAAGATAAAACAATCACAAATGGAATCAGAAAAGCTGAATAACCAATAAACAACAAAGGCGGGTGAATAACCATCCAGAAGTTCTGAAGCAACGGATTCAGCCCCATCCCCTCGCTTACCGGAACCTCTGCACCCGCAAATGGTCTGGCCACAAATACCAAAAGTGCCGAAAAGGCGAGGCAGATACCAGACCCAACGGATAACGCCACAGCATTAAAGGCCAGGTCCTCTTTCAAATCTTGTCCGCCTTTGGCGGATTGAATTTTGAATTGCCACAGGGCAAACAGTCCGAACACCGCAACAGACCACAATAACAGCGACCCTGATGCACCCGCCCAAACAGCGCTTAGCTTGTAGAGAAAGGGGAGCTTAGTAGAGCTATACTGTGCTACCGCGGCTATTGAAAAATCATCCGTAAGAAAGGCAGCCGCGAGCAAAATAAGCGTAACTACCGAAAGTCCCGCGGCAAAAACAAAGGTTCTCCTGGCCCACCCCGTTAGAAAAACGACTTTTCTTTCTAACGGGGCAAAAGCTGTTGCCAAACCGCAAAGCAAAAGAACGGCAGCCAAAAGAATTTTACCGAGTTCGCCCATATCAACCAAAATTTGAAATTATAAATTCTGAATACTCTGTAGAAAAGATTATAGGTCATTTCGACCGAAGTCCCGACGAGTCGGGACGAAGTGGAGAAATCTATTAAAAAACAGAACCCGTCCCGAGCCAGGTCGAGGGATTTCTCGACTCGCCTTCGGCTCGCTCTCCACAGGACACCTATCGGTGGAAATAACGGCCTTAAATGTTTTCTACAAAGCAAACCCGGAATCCAAAACTATCCCAGAATATAATATCAATTTTACGACACGCATAGATAAATCTTAATGGCAGAATCCAAAACACCCAAAGAACATCGTGGAAATAAAAAATCTTTATGGCCAAGACCGCATTCGGACATATAATAAGGCATCTTAAGAACGTGACTGGAAAACAGGACCAAACTATCTAACTTATATCTGTTAGAGTATGGAGGAAAAATGTTATGTTCCAGAAAGACAAAATTGCACTGGTGCTTGCCGCAGTGTCATTTTTGATTGGATGCCGGGAAATATCCAGATATCCGGAACCTGCCGGCAGGCAAGCGGTGGCGCCGGCAAAAATAGAAATTGCAGAAAACGGGCTGGCTAAAGCAGTAATAGTCATCGCCCCCGATGCTCCGGAACCCGAGCAGCACGCCGCTGCGGAACTGGCCTATTTTCTCCAGCAGATAACCAACGCAAAGTTCGAGATTGTTAGCTCTCGTGCTGCCGGCAAATCCTGTTTACTTGTCGGACCCAAGGCCGCCAAACTCGCCGTGCCTGACTTCTCTACCGATGGGCTTGGGGCTGAGGGCATAGTCATCCTATCCGTCGGGAACGACCTTATCCTGGCCGGCAGTTATCCTCGCGGCACACTCTACGCAGTCCATACTTTCCTCGAAGACCAGCTCGGCTGCCGCTGGTGGTCCTCAACCGAAAGCACCATCCCCAAAAAGCCAACTCTCAATGCAGATAATCTCAATATCCGTTATGTGCCGCCGCTGGAATATCGTGAGCCGTATTGGTTCGACGCCTTCGACGGCGACTGGGCGGTGCGTAACAAATGTAACGGACATGCTGAGCGACTGGACGAGCAGCGAGGCGGCAAACATACATACCAGGGGTTTGTGCATACTTTTTATCCGCTGATTCCACCGGAAAAATACTTCAAAGACCATCCGGAGTGGTTTAGCGAAATCAACGGCAAGCGCACCCACGAGCACGCCCAACTATGCCTGACCAACGAAGAAATGCGTAAGGAGCTTGTCAATAATCTCAAAGAGCGTCTCCGCAACAACCCCGCTGCAACCATCGCCTCGGTATCCCAGAACGATTGGCACGGCAACTGCCAGTGCAGCTTTTGCTCAGCCATCGAAAAGGAGGAAGACAGCCCTGCCGGCCTGCTGCTGCGATTTATCAATGCTGTTGCCGCCGATATCGAACAGGAATTCCCGAATGTGGCAATCAGCACACTGGCCTACCAGTACACCCGCAAGCCCCCGAAAATCACAAAGCCCCGACACAATGTCATCGTCCAGCTCTGCAGCATCGAGTGTTCATTCAGCAAACCTCTCCTGGACGAGCGCAATAAGGCATTTCGAGATGACATTGTGGGCTGGTCGAAGATTTGTGACCGCCTTTATATATGGGACTACACGACCAACTTCAGGCATCACATTATGCCGCATCCGAACCTGCGCGTGCTGGGTCCAAATGTCAAATTTTTCGCCGACCACAACGTAAAAGGAATCTTTGAACAGGGCGCCTACGGCACCGCCGGCGCCGAGATGGCCGAACTCCGCGCGTGGGTTCTGGCAAAGTTACTGTGGAATCCAAACCTCGATGGCCAAAAATTAATTGACGAATTTATAGATGGCTATTACGGCCCCGCCGCTCTGCCCATCAAAGAATACCTCAATGTTACTCACGATGCCGTTGAAGCCAGTGGCGACTGGCTCGGCTGTTTCTCGGAGCACAAAGCAAAATTTCTATCCTTCGAGACGCTCAGCAAAGCGTGGGCGCACCTCAAAGCTGCCGAAGCCGCCGTCCAGAACGACCCTAATCTTCTCTTCCGCGTTCAGGTCGCACAGTTGCCGGTTATGTACACCTTTATGATTCGCTGGACCGAAATGCGCGAAAAGGCAACAGCAAGCGGCACTGATTGGCCTATGCCTGATTCAATTCAGGATGCCTTCGACCGTTTTGTGCAGATAGCCAAGAAAAAGAACATCACTCGCCTCAATGAATGGCAGGAGGGCTACGTAGCCCTCGAAGAAGCACTCAAACGAACCGCGAAGTGAGCGTTCCACAACTATTGTATGTGGCAATAAGGTCTGGCTAAAGGAGCAAAGAAGTGAAGCAGTATATCTTGCTGTGTGCGATTTGTCTATCATTTATTACTGAAGATGGCATTTGCGGTGCGGTCCAAAGTCCCATCCTTTCCGGCGAACTGAAAAAATGGCATAATGTTACTATTACCTTCACCGGTCCCGAAACCAGTGAAACTGCCAAACCCAATCCCTTCCGGGATTATCGCCTGGATGTTACCTTCTCTAAAGGCAATAAACGATATGTAGTGCCAGGCTACTATGCCGCTGACGGCAACGCTGCCGAAACGAGCACCACCGCCGGAAACAAATGGCAAGTGCACTTTGTGCCTGACGAGGTTGGGCAATGGTCCTGGATCGCTTCATTTCGCACCGGCCCAGACATCGCTATAAGCGATGACCCTGCCGCCGGGACGCCAGCCGCCTTCGATGGCGCAAAGGGAACTTTTGAAATTGCTCCGACAGATAAAAAACCGCCTGACCTGCGGGCCAGAGGACTTTTGAAATATGTCGGCAAGCACTACCTTCAATTCGCCGAAACCGGCGAGTATTTCCTAAAAGGCGGCGCAGACAGCCCTGAAAACTTTCTCGCTTACGCCGACTTTGACGGCACTTATGATACCGGCGGCCAGAAGCGAGGGGGTGAAGCCACGGGTGGAGAATTTCTACATCGTTACGAGCCGCACGTGCAGGACTTCAGGCCCGGCAACCCAACCTGGAAAGACAGTAAAGGCAAGGGCATCATCGGCGCCCTGAATTACCTCGCCTCCAAAGGTATGAACAGCGTATATTTTCTCACTTATAACATCGACGGCGGCGACGGCAAAGATGTCTGGCCCTGGACAGGCCCGGACGAAAAATACCGCTTCGACTGCAGCAAGCTCGACCAGTGGGAAATTGTCTTTTCACATACAGACAAAGTGGGAATAATGCTCCACATCATCACACAGGAACAGGAAAACGACCAGGGGCTGGACGGCGGCGAAATCGGCATCCAGCGTAAGCTTTACTACCGCGAACTGGTCGCTCGCTTCGCCAATCATCTGGCGCTGGTCTGGAACCTCGGCGAGGAAAACACCAACACCGACGCTCAGCGTAAGGCCTTTGCCCAATATATCAGGGAACTTGACCCATACGACCACCCCATAGTTGTGCACACATTTCCAGGCGAATACGACAAGGTATATGAGCCGCTACTCGGATACCAGTATTTCGAAGGGCCGTCGCTGCAAACCAACGACACCCACCCGCAAACCATTAAGTGGCTCGACCGTTCAGCTTCCGCCGGCCGCCGGTGGTTCGTGTGCTTAGATGAAATTGGTCCCCCTCACACCGGCGTCAAACCCGACAAGGATGACTACTGGCACGATGACGTCCGCAAGAAACATCTATGGGGTAATCTAATGGCCGGCGGCGCAGGCGTTGAATGGTACTTCGGATACAATTTCCCCAACAACGACCTTACCTGCGAAGACTGGCGCAGCCGCGACCATATATGGGACCTGACACGATATGCGCTGGAGTTTTTCCACCAACACCTGCCTTTCACCGAAATGACCAGCCACGATGAGTTAACCGCCTCGAAAGATGACTATTGCCTCGCTAAACCCGGCCAAGTCTATGCAGTGTACTTACCCTCCAGCGGCACCACAGGCCTCGACCTGGGAGCCAGTTCGGCAACCTTTACCGTGCAATGGCACAACCCGCGTACCGGAGGCCCGCTGCAGACAGGAACTGTCGCAAAAATAACTGGCCCGGGCATCGTGTCGATTGGCTACCCACCCACAGACAGCGATAAATCCGCCAGTGGTGCGACGGTTAAAGACTGGGTCGTTCTAATAAAATTGAAACAGTAGCCTATATGCTGGCAGGCCTCGGTTAAACCTGCCCCCGGGGTGCTGAAAAAAACTATTGCAAATCTCCGCTCTTACCTTATAATGTCAGACCTTGTGCACAGAATTTGAAATCTCAAATTTGAAATTAGAAGGAGATTGTATGGAACCGATTACGCAGACTTCGGCGAGCTCAGTCGAGCCGCTGGAAACAAAGCTGTTTGCCGACCAAGTACCATCTATGGACGATATCCAGAAACTTTCCGAGCTTGTTCACTCTACCGAAAGCAACCTGCTGAATTTCAGCCAGCAAGTAGAAGCGAACTTAGGCAAACCCGCCGCAGGGGGGCCAAAAACGCTGGCAGCAGGAATCGGCCTTTACATCCTGGGAAGATTCGCCGAAGCAGCCCAGAT
>Ga0315295_10001852_pt1 | contig 18024 bp, 17 predicted proteins | sample YL17G14_0_MG_FD_204453 | JGI IMG/M metagenome (GOLD analysis project Ga0315295, IMG submission 204453) | Sediment microbial communities from Yellowstone Lake, YNP, Wyoming, USA - YL17G14_0 | ecosystem: Environmental > Aquatic > Freshwater > Lake > Sediment | place: USA: Wyoming | collected... | reverse complement strand
GCCGTTATTGAATAACAACTAAGACTGCCTTTAAAAGAACAGGTTTTTTTTATATACTGCAATGTTATTTTGATCAACAGCCCTCGGAAATCATCTCCGGGTACATCATTGCTTTATTTGGCTACCCTATAGAGTATCCTTACAGCATCTCCTGCTCCTCAAGCCATTTACCGACCAGTTCATGGCTTGACTGATACTTGGCTTCCATGTTTTGGATTATCTTTTGAAATCGCTCTTCGCTTCAGATACCTTCAAACAAAGTATCGAATCGCATCATACTTAACCACCATAATGTAAAATCTTCTCCTGTACTAAATTCTTCAAGTAATTTGTACGCCTTCTCTTTATCCCCTGAAAAAGCATATGCGCCGGCCAGATCGTACTTAACAGCATATGCATTATCCCGGCCAAGTTTTAAACTTTCTTCACCATATTTGATCTGCTGGTTAAGATAGTATTTTGCTTCTTTATATTTACCAACCCGCCAGAAGGCAAATGCAATGCGGTGAGAATCATGAAGCGGCAATGTACCTCTCTTTTTATAAATCTTAATAATTTTTTCAGCATAGATATACGCTTCTTCCTTTCGACCCACTGCATTATAGATATCTAAACCACCAGTAAATGTTGAATCCCATTCATTGTACTTCTTGAGAAATTTCAAAGGCACATCAAGATTGCCCAGAGCCGTTTCCAGGTAACCTAAGCGAATTCTATGAGATGCTGAATCTCCATCCAGCATAAGTGCTTCATTGAACATAGATTTTGCTTTTTCAACAAATCCCCTGTCGCCATATATTCCTCCTAATGTGCGTAAAATAATTGCACGCTCTTTCCCACTTGTCAGGTTTAATGCTTTATCATAATTACTTACAGCTTCTTCGAAATTATTCTTCTCGTAATAGTACATTCCTTTTAAATAATATGCTTCCTCAAGTCTGTTATCCAACGATAAGGCGATATTAATCAGCACAAGACAGGAATCCAAAAAATTCTCTTTAAAAAAGGTTTCATAATAATACCTGTCCCAATACGCTTTTGCAATTCCTGTATATGACTTTGCAAAAGCAGAATCTATTTCAAGGGCTGCCCTATATAAATTAATCGCTGTCTGATAAGAGCTCAGATTGCGGGTTTTCTGATAATCCTTCTGGTAATTGTTCGCTTTCAGGTATAGATCGTATGCCGTCGGGTTTGTGGTTGGAACTTTGCTTAACAATTCCATTTCCTCTTTTGTAATTGTTGCTTTTAATTCTGAAGCAATATCCTGTGCTACCTGACTCTGTATCCTGAAAAACTTTTTTGTCTCCTTGATCCGGTGCTGGAACGATTTTGACCATATATGCTTGTCGGTGGAAACTTCAATTAATTGCACCCTCAGGCGGAATGATCCGCCGAATTTTTGTCCGCTTCCTTCAACAATGTAATTAACATTAAGCATTTTCCCTATTTCAGAAACAGGTTTTGTTGTGTTCCTGAATTGTTCAACCGAAGTGTGGGAAATAACTCTGAGGTCGTGTATTTTGGTAAGGTTGTCAAAGATCTCTTCCATTATCCCATCATAAATATATTGATCAGTAATATCCTCACTGAGATTCCTGAGCGGTAGTACAGCTAATGATTTTGGAGTATTTGCAGTAACATCGCTATTATCCAACAGAGAATTTTTGACAAAGCCATTGTAAACCAGATAAATCAAAACCGCAAAAAGAAGTATCCCTAGTGAAAATAAGAAAGTACCCCATTCAGGTTTCTTATGTTCTTTTTTAGCTGTGATTTGAGTTGTATTTATTTCTTCAGTTATTTCTGCTTCCCCTTTTCTTACTTTGCCGGGCGGATAACCAAAAAACTCATGAAAACAAGTATTGAAATAAGTCACGTTGTTAAATCCAACCCTGAATGAAACCTCTGTAGCTGTCATTTCTTCCTCTTGAAGTAATTCCAAAGCCTTTTGCAGACGTGTTTCACGGATAAATTGGTTGATGGTTTTATTGGTTAATGAATGGAGTTTTCTCGTTAAGATGTAATGACTGTAGCCCGATTTTTTTATAAGATCCCTTACTCCGAATTTGTCATTTTGCAGGTTAGCCAATACAATATCGGTCAGCTTTCTCAGAAATGCCTGATCGATGGGATTAGGCTCAGTCATGGCCAGAATTTTAGATCGATATAATTTACGAAAAATTCCTGTAATTAATCGTTATAGCCGGGTAATATCAGACGAATATAAATTTTCCGGGATCAGGTCAGACTAAGAGAGTAATAAAATCAAGAGTGGGCGTTGCCGTGCAATCAATCAGTAATATGGCAGGGGCGTTGCATGCAACGCCCGTACCATCAATCAGATATAATAGCAGTTGCTTTTATCATTTTCAGGTTGGTTTCAAGGCCATCAAGATAAGTTATTACCCAGACGAGATTATTATCGGCTATGTTATAGAATTTTAATGCCGGCTCCTTCCCATCCTGTTGTTCGAGATCAAGAATTGCGGGTATTGTTTTTGCCAGCTCTTCATAACCCGGGGTGTTTTCAATCTCCTTAATAAGGCTCCTCAGACTGTTATCCAGCTCTGTTCCCACAGCTGAATTACCGGTAGTCGATAAGGCTTTTACAGCAGCCTGCCTCAAATCAGGTCTCAATAAATTTCCAGGAGCATTTTCCCATTCTTCAACAGAAAGACCTTCAGAGTGCAGAATCAAATTCTTATACTCATACACGATTTGTAAGGCATCATTTATCTTTAAACAGACCGGTGATTTTGAATTCAGGTCAGGAAGCTGATCCAGAACTTTCTCAACCTTGTTATAGTTTTTGGATAAACTATAACTATCCATGATTCTTTCCCTGGAAACAGTCAATCCCAGCAAGGCGAAAAAAACTGAGTTAAGCATCAGAAGAAGGAGTACAAAAACTGTATTATAGATATTGAAATTCTTATTTTTCGATGTTGTTATCAGAAAAACAGGAAGAAAAACCACATAAGGAAAAGGAAGTGCAATAAGAAGCAAAATACCTGCATAGGACCAGTGTTGTATCTTAAACAGAATTGAGGTGAAAACAACAAAACAGGTCAGCCATGTTACTATATGAAGCAGTAAATTCTGTCTGCTTCCTTCACCCTTAAAATGATTTATCAAAGCCATTGGCAGAAACACGAGATCGAGAGTCAGTATTCCTACTATCAGCAAATATCCTGCCCCCGACCAGTGATTCACTTTAAATATGATCCCCATAAAAACAATTATGACGGATACCACACCTAATATATATATCTTCTGTTTCATTTTACCATGCATTAAGTTGATTATTTATGCTTTACAATAGCTGATAACATATTTGATTCAACAGCCAGGAGACTGTTTTCCAGGAGTTCAAGTGCGTGCAGGCCTGATATCATGGATATTTTGGCACCTTCAGGTTTCGCTTCGGGCAGATAGGTTGATGGGTCAAGGAGAGTTGTATACTTTTGAACATCTTCTTTCGGAATCAGACCGGTTATATACTTCATATACTCCATGAATTCTGAATTAAGTTCCTCACGGGAGCTGCAGCCTGGTGCAAGAAAATCCCTTACAGGAGCCGGATGAAAAGGCTTTGAAAGTTTTATATATTGAATTTCAGTCCCCATTTCGGTCTGCAATATCTGATCCTTGCCCAAAGCCGGTTTGCCAGGTTCCCCTTCCGATTCCTGTACCATTTTTACCTGAACATTACCTATAAGTGACAGCAAACTGTTTGTCTTTGCATGCAGTTGTTCCATCTTGGGATAACTCAATGAATCATGATACGTGATCATCAACGAATTGTTATTCCTATACAAATAACTGTGCATTGCCTGCTGTTGTTCCTGATTAATATAGAAACCTTCTTCGTATGAATGCTGAAGGTTAAGATTAATCAGGGCTCCGGGAATAATCAAAACCAGAGAACCTATTACTAAAAAGAGAAAACGCGAGCTGATGTAGCTCTCCTCCTTCCATGTTAGCCATGTAAACCAGGGAAAAGCGATAACGCCGAGTAGAATCACCCCGAGGACCATGAAAAAGGTTGCCAGCTGCCAGTGCTGAATCTTTAAAAACAGACCGGCTGTATAAAAAGCATATCCGGCTGCTCCGATTAAATATACAAGCTTTTTGGATTTATTTTCCTGATCCCTGAACAGGTAAACGACAAGGGAAGGCATAAAAAACAAAATGCTAAAAATTACTGCAAGCATCATCAAAATCGCTGCGCCCTGCCAATGCTGGACCTTAAAAAGAACTCCAAAAATGAAGAATCCCACGGCAAAAAAAGCTGAGATGAAAAGAACCAGTTTATTCTTATTATGGGTTTCTTTCCAGAGAACACCGAGGGCAGAGGGCATAAAAGCAAATGCAAGGATCAAGGCTCCGAGTGTCATCATGGCTCCAGCTCCCGGCCAGTGCTGGATTTTGAACAGCGCTGCAAAGCCAAACATTACCGTACCGGCAATTCCTGAAATTTTCATAATGTTTTTCATATTTCTGTATTTAGTGTCGACTGCATATAGTGTCTCTTCCTGTATCTCTTTAAGTCTCCGGGGATTCATTTTCTGTTTTACCCTGCGGTAGGCTTCTGAAAAGTTCAGCCCGTTCTGCATTTCATTTTCGATATCGCAGCAGATGTGATCTGTCAGCTCCTCGAGGAGATGTGAAAATGTTATTTCCTGGCGCATGACATCACGGCTTATGCTCTCTATATTTTCAAGTGAAAGATCAGGCATGACCAAGTCGGGCTTTGGGTTCAATAATCAGCTGAAGTGATTCAATAAATTCTTTAAGTTCCTTAATTTTTTCAGCAACAACGGTTTGTCCCCTGGGGGTAAGAGCGTAGCAGATCCTCATCCTGTTATTGTAAATTTCACTTGTCGTAACCAGTACTTTTTCATTCTCAAGCTTGTGAAGTATCGGATAAAGAGCACCATAGGTAAGAGTGATCTTGCCGTTTGTCAGTTCTTCCACCTTTTGGGTTATTGCATAACCATGCAATGGACCTTCATCTTTTAACAGTTTCAGAACTATTGTTTTAAGGGACCCACTGAAAAGTTCGCTTGATATCATTTTATTGTAATATTTAAGTTACTTATATATAACAAAGATATAATATAATTATTATATAATATACTGAAATTGTTATTTTTTTTTATTTTATAACAATTTCTGAGAATTGCCTAAACTTGCTTCAGCAAACCATTTTTTCTATGAAGACTGTACTCATAAGTGGTGGAACCGGACTAATCGGAAAACATCTTTGCAGAAAACTGAAGGAAGCAGGCTATACTGTCGGTCTTCTAAGCAGGCAAAGCAGTCATAACAGCGACATTGCTGTTTTCTCCTGGGATCCTGCAAAAAATGAGATCGACCTGAATGCTATATCTTCTGCTGATTATATAATTCATCTTGCTGGCGCTGGAATTGGCGATAAAAGATGGACAAAAAAGAGAAGACAAATAATATCTGACAGCCGCATCAAAGCAGGTGAATTGATATTCAAAGCAGTCCAGGAATCAGGGGAAAAACTTAAAGCATTCATATCTGCCTCAGGAATTGGATATTATGGTACCATCACATCCGATAAAATTTTCTCTGAAACTGATCGGCCTGCAAATGATTTCCTGGGAGAGATATGCCGGAAATGGGAACAAATGGCAGATAGATTTGAAGAATCCGGAATAAGAACAGTTAAGATAAGGACAGGAGTTGTTCTCACAGGCAAAGAAGGTGCTTTGGGGAGAATGATTCCATTTGTCAGAATAGGAATCGGTTCAGCTCTGGGTAGCGGTAAACAATACATGCCATGGATCCATATCGATGATTTATGCAATATTTATATAAAGGCAATCGAGGATAAATCAATAAAAGGAGCTTATAATGCAGTTTCTCCAGAACATGTTACAAATAAAAACTTAATGCGAACCCTGGCGAAAGTCCTCAGAAAACCATTCTTCTTCCCTTCTGTTCCATCCTTTACATTGAAAATATTGTTCGGTAAAATGTCCGGGATACTTTTAGACGGGAGCAGGGTTTCAGCCGATAAGATCATTTCTGCCGGTTATAAATTTGAGTTCCCTGATATTGAAACTGCCCTTAAGAACCTGTTCCCTGAAAGATAAACCTTCTCTTTTACTGAACAAATGGATAAACAGGTTGTTATAAATGCTATGTTTGTAAAATATTATAACCCCAATCAGATGGCTCATGCAGTACCAGGTCCTCTTGTTGAGTTGGACGGCCGTAATTTATATTATGCTTTTATTGCAGGTGCCAGAAAAGTAATTGAGAATCAGGTTGAGCTTAACAGGATAAATGTCTTTCCTGTTAATGATGGTGATACCGGCACCAACCTTGCTGCAACAATCAGATCAGTACTTGAATCGCTTCGCCCCCACAGGTCATATAAAATTACAGCAGACAGGATCGCCGAAGCTACCCTGATAAATGCAAGGGGAAACTCAGGAATCATCTTTGCACAGTTTTTTTACGGGCTAAGCAATGAAACAGGAGAATTCCGCTCAGTTACACTTAAGCAATTCGCTGAATCCTTGTTAAAATCAGTAAGTTACGTTTATGGAGCTGTAGCCAGGCCTGTTGAAGGAACAATGCTTACTGTTATCAAAGACTTTGCAGATTATATTTATAACAGCCGGAATAAGTTTTCTGACTTCAATAATATGTTTGCCAGTTCATATGAGATTCTTAAAAAATCTCTTCTTGAAACAAAATCAAAGCTGGCCATTCTTGGGAAAAACAATGTTGTGGATGCCGGGGCTAAGGGATTTGTTTTATTTTTTGAAGGGATAATGGAATTTATAAATACAAGAAATATCAGAGAACTTATCTCTGCCAGACCGGTAACGACTCCTTTTCAAAAAAATGAAGAGGTATTCTCCGAAATGATGTGTTTCAGATACTGTACTGAAGCTTTAATTAAAAACTGCAGAATTGACAGGGAACAGCTCATAAAAACTCTTGAAAACTATGGAGATTCTGTCGTCGCAGCTGGGGACGATAAATTAAGAAGGATACATCTTCATACAAATGTTCCGTCTGAGTTATTCAATAACCTCAGAAATGCTGGCACCATAACATTTCAGAAGGCTGATGACATGATTCGCCATTACCAGACGGCTAATGAAAGAAAATGGAACATAGCACTTGTTACAGATTCTACCTGCGATTTGTCACAGGAGCTTATCGACAATTACCAGATCAATATGATGCCCATAAATATCAATTTCGGTGAAAACCATTATCTCGATAAGGTAACTCTTCAACCGGAACAATTTTATAATCTTCTGAGTGAATCCGCCGATCATCCAAAAAGCTCTCAGATAAATGAGAATACTTTTATCAACCTCTACTCGCATCTTGCATCACATTACGATTCTGTAATTGCAATACATTTAAGCGATAAATTAAGCGGTACATTTTTCAGCAGCCAGAAAGCTGCTCAAAAGATCAGTACGGAATTCGGTAAGCCAATTACAGTATTAAACTCAAGGAATCTTTCAGGTTCTCTGGGATTAATTGTACTGCGTACAGCTCAGGCTATTGAAAGCGGCTTTTCTCATAATGAAGTTGTTTCGTTGGCTGAGAAATGGATAAATAATACCCGTATCTTCGTTAGTGTCAAAACCTTAAAATACATGGTACGCGGAGGAAGAGTGTCAGCTGCAAAAGGTCTGATTGCCAAAATCCTTAACATAAATCCTATCGTTTCTCTGGACGAGACCGGAAAAGCTGTTGTGTTCGACAAAACATTCAGCCAGAAAGCAAACATGGAAAAGGTCATTAGTCATATCAGAAAAATAAGCGATAATAAAAGGATCTGGAATTATATCGTTCTTCATGCAAATAATACCAAAGCTGCAGACTGGTTCTCGGAAAAAATGGAAAATCTGACAAAAAAGAAACCGGTTTCTGTTGTTAACATCTCTCCGGTTATAGGTGCAAATGCCGGCGCAGGGGCTGCATCAGTTGCCTTACTCTATGATTAAATACGACCAGAATGACATTCTTTCAAATATACTTCCAGGCATTAGTAATGATCATGATTATGATGTCCATTCTCTGGATCATCAGTGTAATTCTCAGAAATGTAAGCATTGTCGATCTTTTCTGGGGTTTCGGTTTTGTATTGACCACTGGTTTTTATTTCATCAGAACCGATGGCTTAGGGCCAAGAAAAGTGATCCTTTTAATTCTGGTTTCTATCTGGGGACTTCGCCTTTCAGGGTATCTTACATGGCGCAATCTTGGAAAAGGAGAAGATTACCGTTACAGGCAATTTCGTAGCAAATATGGAGAGAAGAGGTACTGGTGGATAAGCTTTTTTCAGACTTTTGTTCTTCAGGGCTTGCTGATGTGGCTTATTTCAGCACCTCTTCTAGGAGCCCAGTATTATGGACAGAATATTATCGCCGGCATTTTCGATTATTCAGGTATTGCTCTATGGATAATAGGTTTTGTTTTCGAAGCAGGAGGAGATTACCAGCTTGCTGTATTTAAAGGTGATCTTTCAAACAAAGGGAAAGTTTTGGAGTCAGGCTTCTGGCACTATACACGCCATCCGAATTATTTCGGTGACTCTGCTGTATGGTGGGGTTACGGTCTTATATGTCTTGCTGCCGGCAGTATTTTGCCTGTTCTCGGTTCACTCCTGATGACAGCATTAATAATCAAAGTATCGGGTGTTGCTCTACTCGAAAAAAACCTCAAAGAGAAAAAGCCGGAATACATGGAATATCTTGAAAGAACAAGCGCATTCTTCCCCTGGTTTCCAAAGAAACAGCATCCTTCACAATAATATAAGGCAGACACAATCATTATTCTGGCAAAACAGGTAAATTATTCACTGATCTCAGTAATCTGACAACTGCTTTACATATTGCAGATTCAATTATTGTTAAAGTGAAATAGTTCTGATTTTTGTTTTTTTGGTAAAGCCGATGCAGCATTAAGACAAATCCTCCGTCTTTATTTTGTATATATTGTTTTTATCATTACATCCTGATCTTTTAATAAATAATTGATTATAAAATGAAAAAGCCATTTACTTATTGCAGGCTGGCAATTCTGATCCTTGCAATTATGCTACCCTCATGCACATACTCCCAGTCATTTGTTCCTGTGAAAGGCAAAGGAATGTCAATGGACAAAAACTTCAATGTTTCAGATTTCAAAGGCATTGATGTGTCGGGCGGTTTTGATGTAACCCTTGTACAGGGAAATTCTGAATCTCTTACCCTGACTGCCCAGGAAAATTTGTTTGAACATATCACAGTGGAAGTGGATAATGGCACTTTGAAAGTCTATACCAGGCATAATATTATGGCAACGCAGCCAATGAAAGCCCGGATCTCTTTTAAGAGCATAAGCAACCTTAAGGTTTCCGGAGGTGGCGATGTGATCAGCGAAACTCCGGTTAATGTCGAGGCTTTGGAAGTATATATCAGCGGTGGCGGCGACTTCAGCTCTGTCATTAATTCTGAAGAACTAAAATGCCATATAAGCGGTGGCGGTGATGCAGAAATAGAAGGAAAAACAAAAAATTATTATCTTGACATTTCGGGGGGAGGAGATCTTAAATCAGAAGTAAATGCCAGTATCATTTCCTGCAGAATAGCCGGAGGTGGCGATTTATATTTAAGGAATGAAGACAAGACTTCTGATGCTGACATTGATATTAATGGCGGTGGTAATATGGATATGAAAATAAATGCAGAAAAATTAAAATGTTCAGTCACCGGAGGTGGTGATGCTGATCTTTACGGACAAGCTTCTGAATTTGAAATAATTATAAACGGCGGCGGAGATGTCAAAGCCGGGAATCTCTCAACTGACATTACATCATTTAATGCCAGCGGAGGTTCTGATATTCATGTAAATGCATCTAAGGAACTGACCGGCCATATTTCAGGTGGAGGTAATGTATATTACTCCGGAACTCCGGAAAAGATATCTATTGATGCCAGGGGAGGATCAGAAGTACATAAAGAATAGAATAAACAGGCAAAGAAGAATGATTCTGTTTTATTGCTGATCCCATCCGCTTCCTGCACCGTATTGAACTACCATTCCATTTGCTTCAATTTCATGAATTTTCCCTCCACTGATCTTGAATATTTCTCCCGCCTGCAGATTAAAGGGCGGGAATTTTTTAGGTATTGTATCAACACCCGGTACTCCGATGATCTTAACAAATTGAACATCTCCTTTATGTTGAAACATCGGAAATCCAAAGACCAGTCCAAGCTCTTCATCTATAATTGTCAGGCGCCTTGGCCAGATACGTGTTATGTAAGCAAGGTTCTGTGCATCGATCTGTTTTGCGCAACCACAGGCATCAACACGAGATATCGCCAGCCGGAGCTGCTCCTCCTTTGAATTACCAAAGTCAGCAGGATCAGGTTGTTCATTTGTTGTGGTCTGTATGCCGTTCTCATGACGCACACAATCATCGGCAAAAGGAGCGATGCTGCTGAAGTCCTGTTCAATTGCCTCAAAATACAGGTTTGCTATGTCAAACATTCTTGTACGTGAATCCCTCTGATCGACAGGAACAGGCTCGATAAATGCTGGTCGCGGAGTAATGAGATTTTTTATCCCCTTTTCACTAATCTGCCTAGCAATAACATGTTCAATTTCTGTTATCTGCGAATTTTCTACTTTTAATCGCAGTGCAAGGATAATAGGTTTGTCATTTTCTTTCATCATGCCATAGAATCCTACCTGATTACTTATAGTATCAATAGCGTAGATTTTGAAAGTCGTCGGGGCTTCAGAGGCACCAACCCATAATCCCTCTCCGATTTTTTTCTTCTCTGTATCTTCAGTAAATTTAACAGATTCAGAGAGTGGTAATCCCGCGTACGCGGGATCACCAGCGACCAGGGAATTGAGATACTTATCTGCCAGTTCCTTTAAAAATGTCCGTTCTGAAGGTTTTTCAGATGAACAACTGAAAAACATTCCTGCACATGTAATGCAAACCAAAAATGTACTTTTCATTTTGTGAGTGTAATTTGACAATATGTTTCAGATAAAAAAGGCAGGACTTAAATAGTTCTGCCTATCAATGCTTTTAAATTATTATCGCTTATAAAATACTTGCATTAAAAGTATCACCCTGGTCAAAGTCCCCTGATGTATATCCTTTGCGGAACCATTCTTTACGCTGGGCTGCTGTGCCATGGGTAAATGCATCCGGGATTACCCGGCCCTGGTATCTCTTCTGAAGAACATCATCTCCAACTGATGAAGCGGCATTCATAGCCTCTTCAATGTCACCTGTCTCAAGAGAATTGAACATCTGCTGATCATAGTGAGCCCACATTCCTGCAAGAAAATCTGCCTGTAGTTCAAGCCGCACCAGCAGCTGGTTTGAACTTGTCTCGCTCATTCTTGATCTCTGACTGTTGACATCATTAAGTATACCCAGCTGATCTTGCACGTGATGTCCGATTTCGTGAGCAACGACATAAGCAATTGCAAAATCGCCATATGCTCCGAATTTCGTTTTCAGTTCATCAAAAAAAGCCAGATCGAGATACACCTTCTGATCACCCGGACAATAAAATGGTCCGCTGGCTCCGCTGGCATATCCGCAAGCAGACTGAACCTGATCCCTGAAAATAACCAGGGTAGGCATCTGGTAAGTCATATTCGATTGCTGGAATATTTTAGTCCATACATCTTCAGTACCGGCAAGTACTTTTGAAACAAAAGTTTTCATTGCTTCCTCTTCAGGTGTAGAGGTCACAGGACCTGATTCAGTAGCTGTCGTCTCCTGGGAGCTGTCCAGCACCTGAGTGGGATCCCCGCCCAGAAGAAGAACAACAAGTGCTATTATTATTGTTCCTATGCCACCACCGATTGCCACCTTTCCACCTGAACTCATACCTCTGCGGTCCTCAACATTATCACTGGTTCGTCTGCCCTCAGTTTTCATAATTTTTAGTATTAATTTGTATTAACCCTGTAATCTGTCACAAAGCTAAAAATTTAGTATAAAATCTGCAAATTGTTATTAATTCTGTCGATGATTACACTTAAGATATTTCACTGATAAAATTATAAAGATTTTTAAAAAAAATTTGGAATTAATAAAAACATGTTTTATTTTTGACCAATTGGTTAAACCTTATATTTAATCCATATGGTTAAACTTGATGGTTAAAATAAGCAATCCGGAATTATGACTGAAAATGATAAACAGACTGAAGAGAAGATTTTTGATGCGGCAACGGATGTATTTATAGAGAAAGGAATGGACGGGGCACGCATGCATGATATCGCCAACCATGCCGGGATAAATAAGGCATTATTGCATTATTACTACCGTACCAAGGATCACCTTTTTAATGCTGTATTCGAAAAGATAGCAGGAAATATGTTTGCAAAATTCGCTCCGGTTTTTGATACAAACCTTTCACTGGAGGATAAGATCAGGTTCTTTTTCAGGGAGCATATTGCATTCATGCAAAAGAATCCCAGACTTCCAGCATTTCTTTTAAACGAATTCCACCGAAATCCTGAAAGAATCAGGAAGCTTATTCAGAATATTGATATTAATAAACTGTGGACAACCCTGGAAGGCCAGCATAAGGAAGAACTGAAAAGATACAATATTACAAAAGAAAATATTCCTCAGTTCATGACAGCGGTTGCCGGAATGAGCGTCTTTCCATTTGTTGCCAAACCAGTTATCTCCGGTATAATGGGAAAAATGGGCTACAATTTTGATCAATATATAGAGGAGAGGAAAGAATATGCCGCGGATTTTGTAATAAATGCGCTGAAGATGCAGGAAGTAAGAAGTAAAGATAAAAAAGAATAAAAAATAGAAATGAAAAAGAGAGTTTTGATCCTGTTCATTTTAATTATACCCTTTGTGTCTGGACTAAAAGGCCAGAAGGTACTGACACTTAAAGAGTGCTATGAAATGGCAATGTCGGCCGCTCCTATTGCCGCGGAGAGAGAAGCCTATTTACAGATATCAGCGGTGAAGGATAAAAACCTGTCGAAAGGCTGGCTTCCCACACTTGATGCCAGCGGCAGTTTTATCTACAACTCTTCAGTCGTGGATATGACTGATGTGCTGGGCGTCATACCGATTCCCGGCATTGCCGATCTGATACAACCGCTTCCTCACGAACAGTATAAATTAACAGTTGATATCAACCAGGTCATATATGACGGAGGTGCAATAAAAGGGGCAAGGGCTCTTGAAAAAGCCGACCTTAACATTAATGAGAAGCAGACAGAAACCGATCTTTATAAGCTTCGCGGACAGATAAACGGCTATTACTTCAACCTTGTGCTTCTTGACAGGCAGAAAGAGCTTCTGCAGAGCTATCACGAGCTGATAACAAAGCGTATAGCATCGATGAATTCCGCACTTGCCAGCGGTGTAATTCTGAAGTCAGATATTGATGTCCTTGCTTCTGAAAAGATAAAGCTGGAGCAGCAGATAAGCGAAAATGAGATCAGGAAAGCATCGCTGCTGAAAATACTGTCAAGTCTCACGGGTACTGAGATTGATGCATCAACGGAATTTGCTCTTCCGTTGTCGGGACAAGAGCTTTCGGGAGAATTATTACGTCCCGAGCTGCAGATATTTGACCTCAGAAAAGAACAGCTCGATGTGGGGTTACAGGTTGTTCAAAGCAAGAGAATGCCTAAAGCTGTAGGATTTGCCACTCTTGGTTACGGAAATCCTCCGGGAAGCAATTTCTTCAAGGATGAGTTTGCACCTTATTATATATTTGGAGCCAGCATAAAGTGGAACATCTTTGACTGGAACAAAGTAAAGAATGAAAAACAGGTGATAACCCTGCAGAAGAATATCATTGACAGCAGAAAAAGCGAGCTTACAGATAATCTTAACAGGCTTCTTGATGCAAAAAGTTCCGAAATATCGAACCTGAGTTCGCTTCTTGAATCAGACTCTGAGCTAATCGAGTTAAGAAAAAGGATCACTGCTGCAGCGGAGTCACAATACGAAAACGGCACAATCACTGCAACAGATTATATGATTGAAATGACTGCTGAAAGGCAGGCTCTGATAAATTTTGAAATACACAGGACTAATCTTGCAATGGCACAGATCGAATATTTAAACATAAGCGGGAAAGAAATAGAATGACCCCACTGCCCCCCCACGGGGGGGTTAAATCGGAACATCTGAATAGCCCCCCTCCGGGGGGGTTGGGGGTTGAAACAAAGGACAATAATTAGATAACAAAAAACATGACCATATGAAAACCAACCTGTTTTTAATCATCCCGGCAGTTCTCTTAACCGCCTGTAATAATAAATCTGACAAGGCTGATGCTTATGGTAATTTTGAAGCAACAGAAGTAATTGTCTCTGCTGAAACCAGTGGCCGCATTCTGAAGTTTGACGTAACTGAAGGAGCAGAGATTGACCAGGGTTCTGAGATTGCCCTGATCGATACTACATTGTTCCATCTCCAGAAAGCTGAAATCAACGCCGGGATGACTAGTGTGAGGACACGCATCAGCACGATAAGCGCCCAGAACGATATTCTTAATCAGCAGATTGACAATCTTAATGTCAATATTAAAAGGATTGAAAATATGCTGAAGGATGATGCGGCAACAAAAAAGCAGTTTGATGACCTGACAGGACAGGTTGCGGTCCTGCAAAAACAGATTGCAGCCAATAACACTCAGAAGACATCGATTGCAGCCGAATTGTCGGTATATGAATCGAAAAAAGCAACTTTAAATGAACAGGTTTCACGAAGCAGTGTTAAAAGCCCTCTTAAAGGAACGATAATTGAAAAATACTCTGAGGCAGGAGAGTTAGCAGCAGCCGGCAAGCCCCTCGTTAAAATCGCTGACCTGTCGCTGATGAAGCTTAAAGTATATATCAGCGGAGCTCAGCTGGGGAGTTTAAAAATCGGTGAGGAATGCATTGTCAGGGTTGATGACGGGAAGAAAGGTTATAAGTCATTTCAAGGGACAATAAGTTACATTTCAGGCAAAGCAGAGTTCACTCCAAAGATCATCCAGACAAAGGAAGAGCGTGTCACTCTTGTTTATGCGGTGACAATTGATATCAGGAATGAAGGATCTATGAAGTCGGGCATGCCCGGAGAAGCAATCTTCTGAAAAAAAAGAGGATGCAGAAAATAATAGAGGCATCGGGTATAGGTAAAAAATTCGGAGCGACGCAAGCCCTGAAAGGTATCTCATTCGAGGTAAATGAAGGTGAGATATTCGGTTTCATTGGACCTGATGGAGCCGGCAAAACTACCCTCTTCAGGATAATCACCTCTCTCATGCTGCCCGATGAAGGCGAAATGAAAGTGCTGGGGCTCGACTGTATCACCGGCTTTAAAGAACTTCGAAAGAATATCGGATACATGCCGGGCCGCTTTAGCCTTTACCAGGACCTTTCGGTCGAGGAGAATTTGAATTTCTATGCCACTGTTTTCGGAACTACTGTGAAGGAAAATTATGATCTGATCGCTGACATCTACTCTCATATCGAACCTTTTAAAAAGAGACTCGCGGGAAAGCTTTCGGGAGGCATGAAACAGAAACTTGCCCTGTCATGTGCACTGATCCATAAGCCAAGGCTTCTTGTCCTGGATGAGCCGACAACTGGTATTGATGCAGTCTCGAGATCGGAATTCTGGGAAATGCTTAAGAAGCTGAAACAATACAATATAACCATTGTCGCATCAACACCTTACATGGATGAAGCAATGAGGTGCAACCGTGTGGCGCTCATGCAGAATGGAAACATACTATCAATCGACGATCCGAGAAAGATAAAGGAAGGATTCAGCAGGAAGCTTTTCAGTGTCAGAGCAGCAGAGAAATACAGGCTGATAAATGCACTAAGGGAATATCCTGAAACTCTTACGGCATATCCTTTCGGTGATTCCGTTCATATCACTTTCCGAAACAATAGTTTCGATGATTCAATATATGAACATCTGAAAAAAGCGGGAATTGAAAATTCAACAATCAAAGAATCAGAGGCGGGGATTGAGGACAGGTTCCTTGAGTTGATGAGTAAATAAAAAAGATGAAGGAAGCAGTTATAACGGTTAGGAATCTGGTAAAGAAATTCGGAAGCTTTACAGCAAATGACAATCTGAATTTTGAGGTTTATGAAGGGGAGATATTCGGATTTCTGGGAGCCAACGGAGCCGGAAAAACAACTGCCCTGAGGATCCTTTCAGGTCTTTCTTCTCCTACCTCCGGTGAAGTTATTGTTGCAGGATATAATGCAAAGAAAGATCCGGAGAAAATAAAGAAGAACATCGGTTACATGTGCCAGAAATTCTCTCTTTACGAGGACCTTACAATCAGGGAGAACATAATGCTTTATGGTGGCATATACGGAATGCCCAAATCGCTGATTAAAAAGAGGACTGAGGATCTTCTGGAAAAGCTCAATTTCCGGAAATACGGCGACAGGATGATCTCCGACCTTCCACTCGGATTGAAACAGAAATTAGCCTTTTCTGTTGCTGTCTTCCATGAACCAAAGATCGTCTTCCTTGATGAGCCTACAGGTGGTGTCGATCCGATTACCCGAAGACAGTTCTGGGAGATGATATATGAAACAGCAGACAGTGGAATAACTGTTTTTGTAACCACACATTATATGGATGAAGCTGAATACTGCGACCGCATTTCGATTATGAGCGAAGGAAGGATTGTAGCACTTGATACGCCGGCAAACCTTAAAAAAAAATACAATGTCGAAACAGTTGAGGAAGTATTTATAAAGATAGCAAGACCCCCCATCCCCCCTGAAGGGGGGCTAAAAACAGCACATTTTTAAAGCCCCCTTTAGGGGGTTGGGGGCATAACCATGGTTGAGTCGGTATATTAATTATTCAGGGTAAATGAAACGTTTTCTCGGATTTATAAAGAAAGAGTTCCTGCACATCTTCAGGGATTTCCGGACGATGATAATCCTGTTCGGAATACCGACTGCGCAGATCCTAATTTTCGGCTTCGTGGTCAGCACCGATATCAAGGATGCCCGGGTGGCGTTTCTTGACCTTTCAAAAGATGAGGTGACCCAGAAGATATCGGATAAAATATGTTCATCAGGATTTTTCAGAAGAGCAGATGACCTTAAGAATTACAACGAAATCGATATGGCGATGAAAAAAGGTATTGTAAAAGCCGTGATCGTTTTCGGTGATAATTTCGGACATGACCTGATAAGCCAGGGAAAAGCTACAATGAGCATAATTGCAGACGGTTCAGAACCAAATACTGCCACCCTTATAACCAATTACGTCACAGCTATTGTGACAGATTTCAACATGGAATTAGCCGGCAAGTCGGCAATCGGGAATATTCTTGTCCAGCCAGAAGTCAGGATGTTCTACAACCCCGAATTAAAAGGTCATTTTATGTTTGTTCCTGGTGTGATAACCCTGATCCTTATTCTTATTTGCGCCCTGATGACATCTATTACAATTACCCGTGAAAAAGAATTTGGCACTATGGAAGTGCTGCTGGTTTCCCCTCTTAAACCAGTACATATTATTGTGGGTAAAGTCCTTCCCTATTTTATTCTGTCCTTTATTGATGTAATAATGATATTAGTGCTTTCATGGTTTGTATTTGATCTGCCAATAAAGGGAAGCCTTATATTGCTTCTTGCCGAGACAATGCTCTATATTCTTATGAGTCTTTCCCTTGGCATTTTGATCTCGACAGTCTCAAAAACCATGCAGCAGGCAATATTCATGTCATTTCTCGGGCTGATGCTTCCAACGATCCTTCTTTCGGGATTTATCTTCCCGATAGAAAATATGCCTGAAGCTTACGATTGGGTAAGTGCAATTCTGCCTCCAAGGTATTTCATAGTAATAATAAAAAACATCATGATTAAGGGAACAGGATTTATGTATGTATGGAAAGAGACTCTTATACTCATGATTATGACAACGTTGTTTATAGGGTTGAGTGTAAGGAATTTTAAGGTAAGGCTGCAATAGGAATG
>Ga0315295_10001850_pt1 | contig 18025 bp, 16 predicted proteins | sample YL17G14_0_MG_FD_204453 | JGI IMG/M metagenome (GOLD analysis project Ga0315295, IMG submission 204453) | Sediment microbial communities from Yellowstone Lake, YNP, Wyoming, USA - YL17G14_0 | ecosystem: Environmental > Aquatic > Freshwater > Lake > Sediment | place: USA: Wyoming | collected... | reverse complement strand
AGCAATCGATAACAATAGGGTGTTATTATTGAAGGAATCCGCCTGTACTATATCTCAAAATTGCGATAGGCATCATATAGAATAGTCACAATATGTAGTAGTCACCTGAGTCAAGCGGATAGCCCAATTCTGTAAATATCGATTAGGGTATAATCCTCAATGGTTTAAAAGGATCTCAAGAAGAGATAAGGAGGACTATACCCATGAAGATGAGTGTATCAAAGAAGGTGGAAAAAGTCATTAAGGAGGGGTTGGAAGAGATGATGCAGGGGTCGTCATTGAGAGAAGCGACAACGATAGGGTTACGGATAATACTGCGGGTGGCGATAGAGGAAGAAGTGACGGCCTATCTCCGGAGAGACTATTATAAGCGGAGTGCAGATGCACGAGTGAGCAGGAACGGATCGAAGCCGAGGAGCGTCAAGGTTGGGTGTGGCGACATAGAGATCATGATGACCCAGGTACGGGATGCGGCAGGCCCTTTTCATTCCCTGATGTAGTATCGTGTCAGGCCTTGACAAATGACTAATGGAATTGCGAGCATTGCTGCATGGGACGGCCACTGAGGAGAGAATACCCCGAAGCGCTCTATTATATTACGAGCAGAGGCAATGAGCGAAAGGCGATCTTTCTGGATGATGAGGACAGGGAGAGTTTCTTGAAATCCTCCTGGACTATCACACGCGCTATGGAATATTCCTGCACAGCTATGTGCTCATGGACACTCACTACCACCTCATTCTTGAGACTCCTCAGGGAAACCTCCTGAAGGGTATGCATGGGATCAACGGACGCTCTACCGGCTTTTGCAACAGAAAACACTGAAGATCGGGACATCTTTTTCAGGGAAGATACAAGGGAATCCTGGTTGACAAGGACGAGTATCTCATCCCGCTGAGCCGATACGTCGATCTCCAGATTCACGAGCCGGGCGATGAGTATGGCCGGATAGAGCTGACCGATCAGGGACTCCATCATGACGAGAGAGCGGGCAAGGGGGTGGAGCGCCGTAAGGCTGCGTTCCTCATTCCAGAAGTGTATCAGCCGTCCCATCATCGTCTTTTCCCTTTCCCTTCAGATCAGGAAAAGCGACTGAATGTCAATTCTAAAAGTCTAGACTTTTCCCCTTCTTGTTGCCTTTCTTTCAGCCTTGCAGCGACGCCATCGAAATCAAGATTCGGCCATAGAACAGGTTGTGTTCGCATTGATATTTTCCCTCTCTCGTGCTATTATCCTCTCATGCTGAAGAAGCAATTTCCTATCAGCCAGCCAGCTCAGGTACTAAGAGAAAATAAGTTTCGAAAGATCAGAATGTTATGTAACCTCGGGATCTGTGATTTCATCCGACGTATCACCAAAGCGTGAAATCTCTGATACTCGCAGGATGCTGCGGTATTGAATCCATAAAAAATAGAAACAATGATAGAGCATGATCATCCTGAGATATGCACTTTTTGGTTTTGCTATTTTGATTTTCGGAACATTCAACCAACCCCTACAGGCGCAGGACCCCCCTAAAAAGGATTCGGGCTCTGGCATTTTATACGGTTTACGCCTCGGGTTGTTGGCTCATGATGTGGGTGGACTTTGGAGTCATTCACGAGCTGAGGGTGGGGTCGACATTAATGCTGAAATCATTTTCAAAAAGCCAAGCCTGAAGCTCTTGGCAGGCTCAATTCTGCCCAACATGGGGGTAAACATCAACAGCCAAGGTGGCACCAGCAAGGCCTACGGAGGGCTGCTTTGGGAATTCCTATTTGACAATGGGCTATTTGCTAATTCAGGTGTCGGGCTCGCGGTCCATAATGGACAGTTGGAGTCCGACGATTCAAATAAAAAGCAGCTTGGCTCCCGTGTGCTTTTCCGAATACCAATCGAATTCGGTTTCACGATTTATGAACGCCATCGCATCTCCATCCTGTTCGACCACATCTCGAATGCTTATTTGGCCAGTCCGAATAAAGGATTGGACACCCTCGGTGTGAGATACGGGTTCCAGTTTTAAGTCTGCCTTTGTGTGTAGTATCGTCGTAGTGTCGTGTCAAGCCTTTACAATTGACTAATGGAATTGCGAGCATTGCTGCATGGGACGGCCACTGAGGACAGAATACCCCGGAGCGCTCCCACGTTCCAAGCTCCAGTGAAAATCGCACTGCAGGTGAGGTATAACCATTACAAGCCGGATTCTCAATGTCTCATCGCCTAATAAAGGATTTGAGGGATGTCTGCCATGTCCTCTTTTTCAACGTTTAGGTTACTTCATATATTCCTAATTGTAATCGTACCATTTATTTTGTCAATAAATCCCTGACCATCACGAAGCGTGAAGCCTTTCCTTGACTTTTGGCCCTTCCCTGGTTTATAAAAATAGCAGCGGGTGTAACTCAGTCGGTAGAGTATCAGCTTCCCAAGCTGAAGGTCGCGGGTTCGAATCCCGTCGCCCGCTCTATTTCCTCATGAGCAGGCGCCTTTTTTTTGTCGGCCTCATCGCCGTCTCTATCGCGACCACGTTGCTCAGCACGCTCCTCTCTTACAGGAACGCTAATCGCGCGGCAGAAGATTTCCTTGAGTCTCAAGCCCTCAGCATCGCAACGAGCCTCGAGACGACGATACTTAAATACGGGACGAAGGAAAACATCTTCGCCGATATCATCATGAAAGAGGGATGGGAAGGGATCGCATTCCTCGCACTCTATACTAGAGAAGGTCTTACCGTCCTCCATTCGAATGAAAATCTGATCAATAGAAAGATCGAAGACCCTCATATAAAGGTTACTGCTGACAGGGGGAAGCCCAGCTCGGGGTATAAGACCCTCGGCACTGGTGAAGGGGTCTTCGTTCTCAATTTTCCTGTCCACTCGCAGGATTCACCGATGGTATTACGGGTGGCGCTCCATACCTACTCGGGGAGGGCGATTGTGAGGGATGCGAGATTTCAGCTTCTCAGCGTCCTCGTCGTGATCTCAATTCTCACGGTCATTACCATCCTGTTTGTGATCCTCTCGAAAAAGAGGGAGGAACTCGAAAAGATACTCATCGAAAGGGAGAAGTTGTCCCTAATTGGCGAAATGGCAACCGTCCTCGCCCATGAGATACGGAACCCCCTCGGGAGTATCAAGGGGTTTGCCCAGTACCTCAGGGAACAGGGCGGAGGTGAAAAATCGCGGGACAGTGGTCCCGCAACGCAATATCTCGATATTATCATCTCTGAATCAAAAAGGATAGAGACCCTGACCAGTGACCTCCTCACCTATGCGAAGCAGGAGGAGGTGAAGAGGGAGCGTTTCGGGCTCCGTGATCTTATTGAGGAGATTCTGTTTTCTCTGAGTATACCGCCCCGTATCTCATTGCACGTGGACATCCCTGGAGAAGGAGTCATGATTTCCGACAGAATTAAGATGAGACAGATTGTGATCAACCTGATCATGAACGCCATTGACTCTATTGAGGAGAGCGGTACGATACAGGTAAGGCTAAGGGAGAGCGGGAAAGAGATTTCGCTGCAGGTCATCGACGCGGGAACCGGCATCAGGGAAGAGATGATGAGCGAGATATTCAAGCCTTTTTATACCACAAAAGCAAAGGGGACCGGGCTCGGCCTTGCGATCGTAGAGAGATTCACAAAGGCCCTCGGTGGTAGAATAATGGTTGAGAGCAATTTTGGAAAGGGGAGCACCTTCAGCGTGATATTGCCGAAGGAATAAAACAAGACACCGTGAACAGGGAACATTTCAAGATCCTCGTGGTGGATGATGAGAAAGGGTTCTCGCTCCTCCTCTTTCAGATTTTGAAGGATGAAGGGTACAGTGTGAAGACCGCATCCAGCGCCCAGGAGGTATTGAAGATCATCAACAGCTATGATCCGGATCTCATCGTATCAGACCTCAAGATGCCGGGGATGGACGGCATCACGATGATGTGCCGTGTAAAGGAGAGATACCCCGATGTTGATTTTATCATGATCACTGCTTACGGCACCGTGGAAACCGCAGTGAATGCCATGAAGATGGGAGCCCTCGACTATATCACAAAGCCGCTTAAAGATCCCGATGAACTGAGGCAGGCGGTCCTGAATGCCTTCGAGAGACACAACCTCACCACAGAGAACAGGGCTCTCCGGCAGGAGCTCTTCGGGGACCTCCCGCCACTGGATATCATCTTCGCAGGGATCGAAGGTGTCTTTGAGGAGATCAAGGCAGTTGCTCCGGCAGATACAACCGTCATTCTCTACGGTGAGACAGGCACCGGCAAGAGTCTTATCGCAAAGGTCATCCACCTGCTGAGCGGCAGGAAGGGCCTCTTCGTCACGATAAATTGTGCCTCTATCCCGGAGAACCTTCTCGAAACGGAGCTCTTTGGTCATGAGAAGGGATCTTTCACAGGGGCGCTGAGCTCAAAAAAGGGAAAATTCGAACTCGCCAATGAGGGGACCATTTTCCTTGACGAGATCTCGGAGATGATCGGAAGCCTCCAGGCAAAGGTACTCAGGGTACTGCAGGAGAAGAGCTTTGAAAGAGTAGGAGGGCTCGAGACGATCAGGACGAATGCGAGGGTAATCACCGCAACAAACAGGGATCTGAAAGAGATGGTTCAGGAGAAGAATTTCCGGGAGGACCTGTATTACAGGGTAAACGTCTTTCCTGTCCATATACCCCCCCTCAGGGAGCGGAAGGCATACATGCCAAGGTTCTCCGACTTTCTCGTGAAAAGGCTCTCCCAGCGTATCGGCAAGCCCATCAAAGAGATACCGCAGGAATCTATGAATAATCTGATATCCTATCACTGGCACGGAAATATGAGGGAGCTCGAGAATACGATAGAAAAGGCGATCATCATGAGCAAAGACGGGAGACTCTATGTCCCGCCCCCTGATACCGCTCAAGAGGATTACCCTGCCAGCGATATGAAAAGCATCGAGAAGAAGGCGATTGAGACTATGCTGAAGAGGACCAGGGGCAACAGGAAGGAGGCAGCCGATATCCTCGGGATATCCCTGAGGTCCCTCCATTACAAGATAAAGGAATACAGAATCGATCTGTGATGCAGAAATAAGGCCGCTCATCTTTCCCGATACGCTCCCTGGAATGTTTGGGTCGTGGTGCATGATTTGCACTTTTATCGCAAAAATTGCATCCCGTTAACCAGAAAAACAGGAGAACCCTTAGACCTGCAAGGTTTTTTTCTGGCATTGGCTATGCATATCCCTGAGGGACAACCGAGATGGAAAGGAGGTGAGTGAGAATGAAGAAGTTCGGAATTGGAGGAATAATAGCCCTCACAATAGTGCTCTCCGTTTCAGCTGCATATGCCATCGGCCCCTGCTGGGGAGGCTCCGGGGGTTGGGCATCCGGTCCCTGGCAGGGTTATACTACACTCACGCCCGAGCAGAAGGCAAAGGTCGATCAATTCTGGAATGAGGTTCTGCCCCTGAGACAACAGATGCTCGCAAAGCGTTCTGAGATGCTCGGGCTGATGACGGCACCCGCTCCTGACTGGAATGCCATCCAGCAGAAGCAAATTGAAATGGTGGGACTGAGGACACAGATCCAGAAGAAGGCCTATGAGTCGGGCCTTCCCGGGATGTATGGCTGGGGATGCGGCCGGGGGATGTGCGGTATGGGCGGGGGGCCCATGGGAATGGGCATGATGCGAGGCTGGATGTACTGAGGAAATCGCGGCAAGGATGGAGGAGTAAATTGGGCGGAAAGCGGTATTTGTGTGCCAGCCTTCTCGTACTCCTCCTTTTTTTTATCGCCTCCGTGGGGGCAGAAGAACTGGAGGAAGGCTACGATGAGAACACGGAGGTTACCATAAAAGGAACAGTGAAGGAGCTGGTGAGAGGGATGCGGGGTCCCCTTATCCTCAGGATCCCCTATCGGGATAGAAATTACCATGTCGTTACCGCTCCGATCTGGTACCTGAGGCGGCAGAATCTCGTGTTCCAGAGCGGTCTCGAGCTCGAAGTGACGGGTTCGAGGTTCGTGAGTGTTGACGGGACCCTCTACCTGGTCGCCAGGAAGATAAGGGAAGTGAAGACAGGGAGAGAGATTTTTTTCAGGGACCTACGACTGAGGCCGTGCTGGAGGGGGATGAGGTCTCCGAGGGATATGAACTTCAGGTGACCGCAACTCATATCTGCCTTTTGTATGGGTTCAGTAAGCCCCCTGGAGTCAGCTTGTCTCCTTTACAGATATGTCAATTTTAAGGTTACCTGCTTTGTCCCTATATGCCCCGATATGTTTTGAAAATGAATCCAATATCCCTTTTAGATTTTTTATTGCATTATCTATTCTGAGTATCTGGGTTTCGTGAGAGTTTTCTTTGGCAGATACCATTTTCTCTTCTTCTAAGGCATAGTTCTCTTCTATTTCAGCCATTATTTTTAGATTGTCTAAAGATTGTTTATGTAATTTTGCTTCAAAAAAGTCTTGAGTGAGAGACATTACCTGCATGCTACCCTTTTCACTCCTATCAGAAACGTTACTTTGCGACAATGAATCGACTGTCCCTGATATCATCTCTGTAAATCTAGTAAATAGCCGGTCGAATGTTTCCGAGTTTGTTCCTGCGATATCAATTCGTAATTTCCTTTTTGTCTCCACAATGAGCCTTTTATCCGAGGGAGATAACCGTTGTTTACTCAGAAGTCTTTTCATAGTTGGAGTAACTGGAATAATCTCGCGACAGCCGCTTATTATAAGCCCCTCACCGCCTATCACCCTGTATAGCCCTGAGAGACTCAAGAGTAAGTCAACTCCTTCATCGCTTGAAATTGTAAAGGGCTCGAAGATAATTGATACTTTTTTTTCACTTCTATGGGTCAATATGTCAATGGCAGATTTCTCTGTCCCTTCAAGAATGGCTCCTTCAATAGCGGCTCCCTTAAAAATGGCACCTTCGAAAATAGCCCCCCTGAGATCGGCAACTATGAGGTTGGCTTCCATGAGATCAGCTCCCTCGAGATTGGCTCCCCTGAGATTGGCTCCCCTGAGATTGGCCCCCCTGAGATTGGCTTCCATGAGATTGGCTTCCATGAGATTGGCTTCCCTGAGATCGGCTCCCATGAGATTGGCTCCCACGAGATTGGCTCCCACGAGATTGGCTCCGATCAGATTGGTTCCGATCAGAACGGCTCCCATGAGATAGGCTCCGGTCAGATTGGTGCCCACGAGATCGGCTCCCTCGAGATTAGCTCCCACGAGATCAGCCCCCATGAGATCGGCCCCCCTGAGACCAATCCCTTCGAGATTGAATCCCACCAGTCTAAACGGACCGATAGGCACTTTCCCTTCAACTGACCCAAGCTCAACAAGCCTTTGCCATGTCTCTTCCCTGGTCATTATTGTCCTCTCTTCTTAAGTGCTCAGTCACTATTCAGTTACGGTACATCACTCTCTTCCCACCTGATTTCCTCTAACCCTTTCAACTCTGAGAGTCTCTTTACGACCTGCACGCGGTCTTTTTCTTCTCTGCTCATTAATCGAAAACGGTACATTACAGTCTGCGATGATATCTCGTGAGTATAGTTGACGTACCGGATACTGAATGAAGGATACTGTGAAAAGATCTGTCGGATCTGATCAAGGGGGTCTCCCACATCTCTAAATATCATAGTGAGAATGCTATAAATTCTTCTACGGGTGATTCTCCTGATAGGACTCGCCCAATAGAGGCTTATAACAATTATGAAAGAGGTAAAGAGAGTCGGAACAATATATCCTGCACCAATGGAAAGCCCGATACCTGTGACGACCCAAAGACCGGCAGCGGTTGTCAATCCTCGCACTGAACCCTTACCTTTAATGATAGCACCCGCTCCTAAAAAACCCATTCCTGCAATGGCATACGAAGCGATCCTCCCCGGATCAAGACGTACCACTGATTGACTGACGTCAAAATGATGAAAGAGTTCTTCCATATGGAGCGAGAGAAGCATCATGAGACAAGACCCTGCAGCTACGGTGAGATTAGTCCGGAATCCGGCAGCCTGCCCGGAAGATTCCCTTTCAAAGCCAATCACTCCACCCACCAAGGCTGCAAGGAGCAGCTTACCGAGATCTAAAAACATTTCCATACCAATCGAACATTGTGTGAGTTGTCTTTTTGTACTCTATTCATGTGTAATCTACAAGGTTTGTTGGAACCTGTCAACCCTCTCTCACATCCCCTTCATCAAAACCCTTTCTCTTCCATAGTCCTTGATCTGCCGGGCATCCCTCTTTTACCATCAGGAGAGGCTGCAAAGGCTGAGGTAGTATGACTGCCTTAGTGGAAACCGAACCTTGGAGCTGCAACAGTAACTCAACAGTTGCAAAAATAATCTCTATGGACATGGCGGATGTCCCGAAAAGCCTTTATCGGCGATACCTTGAAGTATCGGAAGCCACGTTTCAATCTCTATTGAAAAACCACTCTGCAGGTGATGTACACCATTACAAGCCGATTCTCAATTTCTCATCGCCTCATAAAGGCTTTGAGGGATGTCTGCCATGCCATCTTTTACAACACTTAGGTTAAGAGAATTCATTGCAATTTTTCCCGTCTTGTGGTATACATCAAACTCTGTGAAACAGAGCATATCAGGCATAATAAAGGCCCTTGGCCTGGTCTTTGGAGACATAGGCACGAGCCCCATCTATACAGTCACCGTCATATTCCTCCTCCTGAAACCCGACCCGAATAATATTATTGGTGTGATATCCCTGGTGATATGGACACTGGTAATCCTTGTGTTTCTCCAGTACGACTTTCTCGCAATGAGCCTTAGCGTACGGGGTGAAGGGGGGACAATCGTCCTCAGGGAGATCCTCGCCTCACTCCTGAAGTCCAGAAAGCAAACGGCAATCGTGACCTTCCTGTCCTTTGTAGGTGTTTCACTTCTCATGGGTGACGGCGTGATCACCCCTGCGATTAGCATCTTGAGCGCCGTGGAAGGGGCTGTGCTCATCCCTGGGCTTGAGCACCTTTCAAAAAAAACCCTTGTCTTCATCGCAGCCCTCATCGCGATCCTTCTCTTTTCATTCCAGAGAAAAGGGACCGAGAAGGTTGCAGGTATTTTCGGGCCGGTCATGGGCATATGGTTCGTATCACTATCCTTTCTTGGGATAATCCCGGTGTTAGAAAGGCCGGAGGTGATGAGAGCGTTGAATCCCTACTATGGCCTTGAATTCCTCATCGAAAATGGGTGGAAGGGATATGTCGTCCTCGGAGAGGTTATCCTCTGTGCTACAGGTGGGGAGGCCCTTTATGCCGATATGGGACATCTCGGTGCAAAATCGATTCGCCACGCGTGGGTTGGCGTGTTCGCTGCCCTCGTCCTGAACTATCTCGGGCAGGGAGCATTCCTCCTGGGTCATCCAGAGGCGAAGAATATCCTCTTTGAGATGGTATTCCATTATGCCAGAATCCTTTATGTTCCATTTCTGCTCCTGAGCATCGCCGCTACAGTCATCGCTTCACAGGCGATGATAAGTGGGATGTTCTCGATTGTCTACCAAGCGATCACGACGAGAATCATGCCGATGTTTAAGGTCGATTATACCTCTGTTGAGAGGAAATCGCAGATCTACCTGGGTTCGGTCAACTGGTTTCTCCTCTTCGCCGTGCTTCTCATCATGTTTGAATTCGGTGAGTCGAGCCGCCTCGCGGCTGCCTACGGCCTGGCGGTCACCGGCACCATGACCCTCACCGGGGTCATGATGACCTTCATCTTCTCTCTGAAAAAGAAACCTCTCCTCTCCCTCCTCTCCCTTATCGTCACCTTTGTCGATGTGTGCTTCCTAGGTGCGAACCTCTACAAGATCCCCCATGGGGGATACTGGTCCATCATCATCGCTGCCTATCCCCTCTCCATGATCCTCCTCTATACACGTGGACAGAAGAGGCTCTACGTGGTGATGGATTTTATGTCATTGGAGGATTTTTTCCGGAAGTTCAGTATGGTCTACCGTTCGACCTCGAAAATTGAGGGCACCGCCCTCTTTCTCCTCAAAGACATCAAGGAGATTCCTCCGTACATCGTGCAGACGATGTTTTTTCACGGTATCCTCTACGAAGACAACATCTTCCTGTCGATCCTCAAGAGGGATGACCCATACGGCGTTTCCGGTTTTTTCAGGGAGGATATCGCAAAAGGCCTCAGGGTCTTTGAGATCCAGATGGGGTATATGGAGATCGTTGACGTGGAGGAGATCCTGAGGGAGGCGGGTATCGAGGAACGGACGGTCTTTTACGGGCTCGAGGATATCGCCTCAAGGAACCTCATCTGGAAGACCTTTGCCCTCACCAAGCGCATTACCCCGGCCTTCATCAACTTTTATCAGTTGCCTCAAAAGAAGCTCCACGGGGTATTGACGAAAATGGTGATGTAATTGAGACGTTGCGTTGTGTGAAAGGCGGGAGGCCTTGAAGGAGAATCTTTTCAGTGATACATCTGGAGTGTACAAATGAGTGAAAGGGAACAGATGCAGTATAATATCCTATGTCCGAGCTGACCCCTTTAATGAAGCAGTACCTTACCATTAAAGAAAGATACCAGGATGCGATCCTCCTCTTCAGGCTCGGTGACTTTTATGAGATGTTCGGAGAGGATGCGAAAGTCGCTTCGAAGATTCTCCAGATAGCTCTTACCAGCCGTGATAAATCGAAAGAAGAGCCTTTACCGATGTGCGGTATCCCTTATTTCGCCGCCGAGACGTATATCGCAAAATTGATCAGGGCAGGGCACAGGGTCGCCATCTGTGAACAGATGGAGGACCCGAAAGCTGCAAAGGGGATTGTGCAGCGAGATGTGGTCAAGGTCATCACTCCGGGTACCTATACGCCGGAGAACCCCAAGGAGAACAACTATCTCCTGTCCCTTTTCCCGGAAGGGAGGAAACACGGGATAGCCCTGGCAGATATTTCGACAGGGGAGTTCATCATATACGAGACAGACAAGCCGGCAGAGGATGAACTGAGCAGGTTTGAGCCGAGCGAACTCCTCTATCCCTTGAGCCTCAGGGAAGACATCCACTACAGGGAGATATTCAAGAATTATTACACGTCCCCCCTTGATGACTGGCACTATGACTACACCGAGGCATACCGGACCCTCTTGCGGCACCTCCGTGTCTCCGCTCTCGAAGGATATGGATGTGAAGGCATGAACGCAGCGATCGCAGCGGCAGGCGCCCTGATCCATTACATCGAAAACACCCAGAAGGAGATGATTCAGTTCAAGAAGATACACACTCTCAGGGATGGCATGTTCATGTTTCTCGACGGGGTGACGCAAAAAAACCTCGAGCTCATCCGTAACCTGAGGGGTGGGAGTGAAGGGACCCTCGTTTCTGTACTCGATGAGACGCTCACACCCATGGGAGGCCGGTTCCTAAGGAGTGCGATCATGAGGCCCCTCATCGATATCGAAGCGTTAAGAAGCCGTTTCGATGCGGTTGAAGCCCTCATCGAAGACTATGAGCTCATCGAGACTCTCCGTTCAAACTTGAGGAAGGTACAGGATCTGGAGCGGCTCGCCTCCAGGGTGAACAGCAGGACGGCAACCCCAAGGGACCTCGTAGCGATAAAGACCTCCCTTGCCGTCCTCCCTGCTGTGAGAAAGGCCCTCAACGCATCGGAGAATCATCTGCTCAGGTCGATAAGCGAAGAGGTGTCAGACCTCACGCTGCTCCAGGAGGTGATCGATGCAAGCATTGTCGATGATCCTCCCCTCGGTGTCAGAGACGGAGGCATCATCAGGGACGGGTACAGCAGGGAAGTGGATCAGCAGAGGAAGATCTCTACGAGCGGAAAGGATTTCATTACAGAGATCGAAACGAGGGAGAGGCAGGAGACAGGTATCACATCCCTTAAGGTAAGATATAACAAGGTCTTTGGGTACTACATCGAGGTAACCAAACCGAACCTTGACCTTGTCCCGGAGCATTACATGAGGAAACAGACACTTGTCAGTGGGGAGAGGTTCACCACACCTGAATTGAAGGAATATGAATCGAAGGTGATCAGTTCTGAGGAGCAACTCAGGAACCTAGAATACCAGCTCTTTCAGGGTATCCTCGAAAAGGTGCAGAGGGAGCACCAGAGGCTCGTCACCACCGCCGGGGCCCTTGGGAAGGCTGACTTCCTTACGTCCCTCGCAATCACTGCCAGAAGGCACAACTATGTGAAACCCATTGTTGATGGAGACCTGAAGATAGAGATCATAGACGGGAGACATCCGGTACTCGAACGCTTTTTGAGTGAACAGTTCATTCCGAACAGCACCCGCATGGACAAGGAAGAAGACCGGCTTCTGATCATCACAGGTCCGAACATGGCAGGGAAATCGACCTACATGAGACAGATCGCCCTCATTGTGCTTATGGCACAGATAGGGAGTTTTGTGCCTGCAGGTGAAGCAAACATCGGGATCGTAGACAGGGTCTTTACGAGGATCGGGGCATCGGACTTCATCGCGAAAGGCCAGTCGACCTTCATGGTTGAAATGATAGAGACGGCAAACATCCTGAATAATGCCTCCGAACAGAGCCTCATCCTCCTGGACGAGATCGGGAGGGGAACGAGCACCTTTGACGGCATCAGCATCGCCTGGGCCGTTACCGAACACATTGCACAAACGATTAAGGCCCGGACCCTTTTCGCTACTCACTACAATGAGCTCACCGAACTCGGCGTCACCCTCACAGGGGCCAGGAATTACAATGTCTCGGTGAAGGAATGGGGAGAGGAAGTGATCTTTCTGAGGAAGATCGTGCCGGGCCCTGCAGACAAGAGCTACGGAATTCAGGTAGCGAGGCTCGCCGGTATCCCTGAAGAGGTGCTCACACGGGCCCGCGAGGTGCTCACGGAACTTGAAGGAGGTGAGATGGCAAGGAAAGGGAAGGGACGTGTGATGAAGGATTTCCCGAAAGGATACGGACAGATGGACCTCTTCGAATCGACGGCTGACCCTCTCGCCCAAGAGATCCTGCGCTTGGATATGTCGAAGATCAGCCCACGCACAGCAGTGGCAAAACTGAGGTCACTCAAGGAAAAGGCAGAGTTGCTCTACCGCTGAGAAGATTACAGGAATACATAAATGTTTCAAAAAAGGACGTGGCAGACATCACTCATCTGCCATGTCCGGGTAAATGAAGTCATGCAACTGGTGGAAATACTTGACAAAGGAGTAAAACTATGATAGAAATTCTCAATTCTATGAAAAGGAGGACGAGATGAACCCGGAGAATCTCAGATACCATAGAGAGCACACCTGGGTGAGGGTGTCGGGAAAGAGGGTGACTATCGGAATCACTGATCATGCTCAGGAGGCACTCGGTGATATCGTTTATATAGAACTACCGGAAGTTGAATCGACAGCAGAAGCCAACAGCGAAATCGCGGAGATAGAGTCAACGAAGGCCACCTCCTCTGTTATTTCCCCTGTCAGCGGCACGATCATCGAAGTCAATGAGGATTTGACCGAATCGCCCGAGGTCATAAATGAAGAGCCCTATGGCAAGGGTTGGATCGTGGTGATCGAGATGAGTGATGACTCAGAGCTCGATGACCTTATAGATGCCTCGGAATACGACAAGTATCTTGAAGAAGAGTAATGAGAATCACTATACTCGGAGGAGGTCCCGGCGGTTATGTTGCTGCACTGAAGGCCGCCCAGCTCGGTGCCAAGGCTACGGTCATCGAACAGGATGAAGTCGGCGGCACATGCCTGAACTGGGGATGTATCCCCACAAAGTCTCTCATCGCTTCTGCAGAAGTCTTCCATAAGGCAAAACACCTCTCTGATTTCGGTATTGATCTCCATGGTTCCGTATCCCCGAACCTCCCGAAGATCATGGGAAGGAAGAACGCAATCGTCGCCACACAGGTGAAAGGAATCAGGGCACTCTTCAAGAGCTGGGGTGTTGTGTTTATGGAGGGAAGGGGCCGACTCGTCGGTCCTAAAGAAATTGAAGTGGAGAAAAAGGACGGAAGCAAAGAAAGAGTGGAGGCTGACAGGATCATCATCGCCACCGGTTCGAGACCTGCAGAGATTCCCCTTTTCCCTTTTGACGGAATGAGAGTCCTCTCGAGCAATGACGCAGTGCATACCAAAGAGTTCCCGAAGAGCCTTCTCATTGTCGGGGCGGGGGTCATTGGTTCCGAGTTCGCCTGTCTCTTCAGTGGGTTTGGGACGGAAGTGACAATGGTCGAGATTTTACCAAGGGCCGTCTCTACAGAGGATTTCGAAATCTCGGAACAGCTCGAGAGGGAATTCAAAAAAAGTAGGATCAAACTCCTGAAGGAGATGAGCATCATAAAGGTCGAGGCCAAGGCTGATGGAATCCATTCATACCTCTCCAATGGGAGAGAGATAGTAACGGAGAAGGTACTCGTTTCCACAGGGAGGGCTTTCAATAGCGAAGGTATAGGAATCGAGGCCCTGGGAATAGAGAAGGGGACCAGGGGTGAAATCCTTGTGAACGAGAGGATGGAAACGAACAGGCCGCATATCTATGCTATCGGTGATGTCACCGGAGGCATGCTCCTCGCGCATAAGGCGTCGGCAGAGGGAAAGATCGCAGCTGCTAATGCCTGTGGCATGGAAACGAAGATTGATCGCTCCGTTATTCCGTCCGCTATCTTCACCTCTCCCGAAATCGGCTCGGTAGGACTGAGAGAACATCAGGCCCAGGAGAAGGGAATCAAGGTGAAAACAGGCCGTTTCCTCTTCAGGGGCCTCGGCAAGGCCCATGCGATCGGCGAAATCACAGGGTTCGTGAAGATCGTCACGGATGCCGATACCGGCAGGGTCGTCGGTACACATATCATAGGCCCTCATGCGTCGGATCTCATACACGAGGCGGCCCTCGCGATAAGATGCAGGTTGAAGGGAGAAGATATTGCCGGGATGATCCATGCCCATCCAACACTTGCAGAGGCAGTCATGGAGGCCTCGGAAGACCTCCATGGAGCATCTGTTCATACCCTGAGAAAGTAATTTGAGCTGCAAAAACAAGAATCGGTAGTGTATAATGTCCCATGCACCTCCTCAGGAAGCAGGTGATTGCTGAACGTAAGAAGAGACGTCTCGTCTTTCTCACAGTCATACTGCTCAGTCTCCTCTATCTCGCGATAACCCTCACCTTGAGTGACACAGGCCTCCTCAGGTACCTCGAATTAAGACAGAAGAAGGTCGTCCTCGAAATGGAGGTAAAGGACATCGAGGCGAGAAATGACCAATTGAAGTCACAGGTTAAACTCCTGAAGGAGAAACCCTACTACATCGAGAAGTATTTAAGAGAGGATTTCGGCATGGCGAGACCTGACGAGTACGTCTTCAAGTATGAGCGGTAGTCCCCTCTCCGTTGCGTTCCTCTGGCATATGCACCAACCCTATTACAAAAATCCATTCACGGGCGTATACCGGCTTCCATGGGTGAGGCTCCATGGAACAAAGGATTACCTCGATATGGCGGTCATCCTCGAGGAGTTTCCCGAAATCCGGCAGACCTTCAATCTCGTACCTTCGCTGATCGAGCAGATCATCGAGTACACGGAACATCATGCGAGCGACAGATTTCTTGAGGTGACCATCAAAAGTGCAGGTGATCTCGATGAAAAGGAGAGGATATTCATACTCGAGCACTTCTTCCTCGCGAATTGGGAAACTATGGTCAAGCCTTTTCCAAGATACCATAAACTCCTCTCAAAAAGAGGATTCAGGTTTTTGAAGGGCGACCTGCAGCGGACTATACGGTATTTCTCAGTGAATGAGTTCCGGGACCTTCAGGTCCTCTTCAATCTCGCCTGGATAGACCCTTTTTTCAGGGAGGAAGACCCTTTGCTTCGCCAGCTTTCAATGAAGGGAGGGGATTATACTGAAGAGGAGAAGCATCTCCTCATGGAGAGTCAGCTATCGATCCTGCGGAAGATCATTCCAAAATACAGGGAATTATCAAGGAAGGGTCAGATAGAACTGTCGACAACGCCGTTTTACCATCCTATACTCCCCCTATTATGGGATACGGAGATTTCGAGGCTCTCGACACCGGACATAAGGCTTCCAAAAAGGAGGTTTTCCTTTCCGGAAGATGGGAAAGCCCAGATCAGGAAGTCGCTCGATTTTTTTGAGAGGACCTTCGGCTACAGACCGTTAGGTATGTGGCCCTCCGAGGGATCGGTGAGCAAGGATGCCGCGATGGGCATCCGGGCAGAAGGAGTACAGTGGATCGCGACGGATGAAGATATCCTTGCCCGTTCGCTCAAGGAGAGCCTGCGGGGTTCCTCTGGCGAAGTGCTCCATCCGGAGCTGCTCTATTCTGCCTATGAGTTTTCCGGTCTCTCGATGGTGTTCAGGGATCACAGGATCTCGGACCTCCTTGGTTTCACCTATGCAGGATGGGAACCGAAAAGCGCCGCGGATGACCTGATTCGAAGGCTTCTCGATATCCATGCGGTGTTGCCACACCGCGAACCCTATCTCGTCTCGATCATCCTGGATGGAGAGAATGCCTGGGAGTACTACAGGAACGACGGCCGCGATTTTCTCCGTTATCTCTACGAGGGCCTCTCCAGGCAAGAGAGGATTGAGTCGACTACTGTAGGTAGTTTTCTGAATCACCACCAAGCGAGGAGGACACTCGGACATCTCCATGCAGGTTCATGGATCTCAGCGAATTTCGATGTCTGGATAGGCCATGAGGAGGATAACAGGGCCTGGGATTATCTCACCGAGGCGAGGGAGTTCATCGGGGCATTCCAGAAGAGACACCCTGAAAGGGATCTCGAATCTGCATGGAAGGCGCTCTATGTGGCAGAGGGGAGCGACTGGAACTGGTGGTATGGAGACGACCACGTCACGGAGCTGGCGCATGATTTTGATGAACTCTTCAGATTGAACCTCATGAAGGTCTACAGGGAGACAGGCGCTGATGTCCCTCCCCATCTCTATGTGCCGATATTCAGTGAAGACAGGGCGATTGTGCCCTCTGTAGAGATCAGGGGCTTTATCCACCCGAAGATTGACGGTGTCATGACGAGCTATTTCGAATGGTACCAGGGGGCATATCTTGACGTTGAGAGGTCCGGCGGGAGCATGCATATGACCGAGAGCCTCATCTCACGCATTTATTACGGCTTCAACAAGGACAACCTCTTTCTCCGTATCGATCCCAGGGTGCCATTCACAAAATTCCCGGACCGTTCTGGAATCATGATAGATTTTTTGAGGCCCTCTCAGTTCAGGGTGGACATCCTGCTTCAGAAAGAGACAAAGGCGACCCTTCTATCCCGGAGCGATGATGAATGGGGGGAAGTGAAGGAAATCCACGGGGTCGCAATTGGTGACATCCTTGAAATCGAGATACCCTTCGGAGATATCGTGGCAAAGGAACATGACGATCTCGATATCTGTATCTCGATCGGGAGGGAAGGGGCAGAGATTGAGAGATGCCCATGGCGTGGATATATCACAGTAACCGTTCCATCTCCCGACTTCGAGGCGATGATGTGGTATTGAGTACGAGCGTGAATTGTTTCCGCTCGGTAATAGTTCAGCCCCCCTCCCCTCACGGGAGGGGATACTTTTTTAAGAGGGATGGAGACACGCATTTGTTGTCTCCATCCCAAAAAACCGATTCCCTCCAACACACATGAGCTTATGGCTCACAAATTGACATAATATGCTCTCTCACATTTCACTAAGGAGATGTGCATACCCTGCAACGTGCATGAGTTCCTGTCCGAGACGAAAAACAAAACCGTGTTGCTATTTCTTTTCGATCGGATAGCCCACGTAGAAGATGCCTATGACTTCGCCCTTTGCATTCTTGATGGGCTCATACCCGGTGTTATACGGCGTCCCGAGGATGTCGACGACACCGTAGAAAGGCATACCCGTGGAGAGGGCCGCATAGGCCTTTCCCTTCGGATCCAGGGTGGTACCGACAGCGCGCGTGCCTTCCTTCATCACGTTCGTGGTGATGCGCACGAAGTCCTTGTCCTGCTTCACAAAGATCGTGGCCGTGCCGCCCATAGCTCCCTT
>Ga0315295_10001849_pt1 | contig 18029 bp, 13 predicted proteins | sample YL17G14_0_MG_FD_204453 | JGI IMG/M metagenome (GOLD analysis project Ga0315295, IMG submission 204453) | Sediment microbial communities from Yellowstone Lake, YNP, Wyoming, USA - YL17G14_0 | ecosystem: Environmental > Aquatic > Freshwater > Lake > Sediment | place: USA: Wyoming | collected... | reverse complement strand
CGATTTCCGCCTCCCGGGAGGTAAGCTTGAGCTCGGCGAAGAATTGATCGATCTCCGCGATGGTTAAGCGGGTGATCTCGGCGATGGATTTTTGGGCCATTTTCACCGAGAGGCTTTCCGGCCTCAAGCGGGTGCCCCGGCAGGCCGGGCATTCCTGGGTTTCCAGGTAGCGGGAAAGCTCCTCGCGTTCGGACCAGTCCGGATCCTGCTCCAGCCGGGCCCGCAACTCCCCGATTACCCCGGGAAAAGGCCGGAGAAAACGGTGCCTTTTGCCCCCGCGTTCGTACCAGAACTCGATTTTTTCATCTCCCGTCCCCGATAGAATGATCTCCCGGGTGGCGGGGAGGAGTTTTTTCCAGGGGGTATAAATGTCGAAATCGAAACGCCGGCTCAAGGATTCCAGGATCTGCTGGCGCACCATCGGGTTTTTTTTCTGCCAGGGCTCCACCGCGCCTTCCCGGAGGGAAAGATTTTCATCCGGCACCACCAAACCGGGGGCGAAATCGGTTTTGGTCCCCAGGCCGCCGCATTCCGGGCAGGCCCCGTAGGGGTTGTTGAAAGAAAATATCCGCGGGTTGATTTCAGGGAGGTCGATCCCGCAATCCAGGCAAGCGAAGCGGGAGCTGAAGGTCACGGTTTGGTCGCCCGGCATCATGACCCGGACGATTCCTTCCGCGAGCCCGGTAGCCAGTTCGACGGCTTCCGCCAGACGGGGGCGGATATTAGGTTCGTCCTGCTCCTTCGTACCGGATTGTTTGGGAATCGCGATCCGGTCGATCACCACCTCGATGTTATGTTTGCGCTTGCGGTCCAGCTCGATTTCCTCGGTCAGTTCCCGCTGTTCCCCGTCGATGATCACCCGGAGAAAGCCCTGGCGCCGGAGATCGGAAAGTTCCTTCCGGTATTCGCCCTTCCGGCCCCGCACAATTGGGGCAAGGATGACGATCCGGGAGCCGGGGGGCAGTTCCAGGATCCGGTCCACGATCTGGGGAGGGGTTTGCGAGCTGATTTCCCGGCCGCAGCGGGGGCAGTGGGGACGTCCGATCCGGGCGAAAAGCACCCGCAGATAATCGTAAATTTCAGTGACGGTCCCGACGGTGGAACGGGGATTTTTGGAGACGGTTTTCTGTTCGATGGAGATGGCCGGGGAAAGCCCGAGTATTTCATCCACGTCCGGTTTTTCCATCTGTTCCAGGAATTGCCGGGCATAAGCGGAAAGTGATTCCACGTAACGGCGCTGGCCTTCCGCGTATATCGTGTCAAAAGCCAGGGAACTTTTTCCTGAGCCGGATACCCCCGTAATCACGGTCAGACTGTGACGGGGAATCTCGACCGAGATATTTTTCAGGTTATGTTCGCGAGCCCCGCGAACGATTATTTTTCCCGGTTCCATTGTTAAACGCCCAAATTTATAAGTTTATCGGATTGAGCGGGGGAAAACCACGGTTTTCGAGGAAGGAATAATAAGAAGATAATGCCAAATGTTAATGCTCAAAGTTTCCCACGACCCCGAATGGGGTCTCGGGACGAGAACCCCAGAGGGGCAAATGTCAAAACTCTTACCCTTTGAACTTTGGATTTTGCGTTTGATATTTGAATTTTAATTTTGGAAATGAAAAAAATAGGCCGTCCCAATATTATTTCTCACAATTGGGACGGCCTGGGGAGAGGGGCTTATTCTCTCTCGGATAACCACTGGACCGGTTAGTTACCCTTGATCTCAACCCGTTTGGGTTTGGCTTCCCCCCCCTTCGGGAGAGTCAGTTCCAGGACCCCGTTTTTATAGTGGGCCGTGATCTCCTCGGCTTTGACATTCTCGGGAATGCCGAAGCTCCGGGAAAAGCGCCCATAATACCTCTCGGTCCGGTGAACCTTTCCTTCCTTCTTTTCTGTTTCAGTTTTCCTTTCCCCTTTCAGGGTCAGGACCCCGTCTTCGATCGCGACTTCCAATTCTTTCTCAGTAAGTCCCGGAGTCTCCGCTTCCAGATAATAATTCTTATCGTCTTCCTTGACTTCAACCGCCGGGTAACCCAGGGTCGGGGCCTCCCCGAAGAAGAATTCGATATCGTCGCTCCCGAAGGGCCGGAAAAGCTCCAGATCATCGTACCAGGTCCGTAACGGTGATGTTCTCCAAAGTTCAATGTTCATTTAACACACCCCCTTTCGAAAATTAAGCTAATCACGAATTGAAATTTGTCAACCCGACCGATGGAATCCCAATGCCAAGGCCTTATTGAATACACTTATATGCGGCGGAAAAGTATGACAACTGGTTAAATCTCAAGGAAAAACAAGAATTTGTTGACACTGAGGTTTGTTAACCATTAGGATTACAAAGAATATTATCTGGTTAAAAACGTGGATATAAGAGCGAAGGAGATAAAAAGGGGTTTTCAGCTCCTTTTCTTTGTTTTTCTAACCGGGGAATTACTCTTTTCCGCGGATTCTTGGTCGCAGTCGGAAGCCAATAATAAAGTATATCCCCAGCCGATTACCCAGATCGAATCCGAGGCAGGTGTAACTTTTCCCGAGGGAGAAATTCGGGCAGAGTCCGAGACGGTTGATACCTTTCGCGAGTCGGTGACATCGTCGATAGAGTTTCCGGTTCAAACCTTCCCGCCTCCGCCGCCTCCGCTTGAACCGATGCCGAGGGCGATTTACCCCCGCCTCTTGACCCAGCCGGTTTCCGGACCCGGGCCGGATACGGGTGCCGGCCCGACCTATCCCCCGGAAAACCTTCGGTCGGAACCGGCAAAAGCCTCGCCTACCCTAATTACCCAATTAGAAATACCCGAGAGCGCATCCCGCCCGGTTTTAGTCCTCTTCCCCTGCGTGGGTAAGGAAGGTATCCCGAACCAGTTTCGTAATGAGTACCATGAAAATCTTTATCAAACCCTGGTGGCTTTGGGGATCTACCATCTGGCCGAAAACATCAAGGTGGAGGATGTAATCCGCAACCTCAATCTTTCACCCTACGACCTCGAACAAAAGGGTGGTCTCGATGTTGGAAAGACCTTAGGAGCAAGCGAGGTATTAAATTGCTTTGTTAATGAAACCGCGAACGGGGATAAATACTCGATTTCCTTAAAATCCCGCTCTGTTCCGGAAGGCAAGGAGAAAGGAACTGCTTCGGGGAAAATAAGTAAAATTTACGAGCCGGACCAGATGCAGGGCCTGAATGATGATCTGGCTTGTCAGATAGGAAAATGCAACCGGGTTCAAGTTTTCCAGCGCAAGAAAATTTTATTGGTGGTGGATTCCTCTAATTCCATGCGCAAATTCGGGGGCAATGATATATACAACCGCCGCCGTTCGGGCGCGAAATTAATTCTCAATTATATAAAGAGAAACGAGCTTTCCAACGTCGAGCTCGGGATTATTGATTTCAGTGATCGGGTGCATTTTTCGGTCTGTCCGCTTTCGGTGTTTGACCATTACGAAGAATTGGAATCGGCGATTGACCGGATCGGGGCCCAGGGAGGGGAAACCAACTTTGATCTTTGCCTGGAAACCGCTTATGCCTGCATAGATACCGGTCAGGAAGTGCAGAATTACATCTTTTTTCTTACTGACGGGTTTCATAATATCGGGGAATATCAAAATTTACACCGGCTTTTTAACCCGAAATACAACCCGGAGATAAAAACCAATATCCCAATTTTCGTGATGGGACTGGGCGCCGACGTCCAAAATCCCAGCCTGCAGTTTGAGCAGGGATTAGACGAGACGATGCTCAGCCGGATCGCCCGGGAGAGCGGGGGAAAGGACTATATCCCGATCTTTTCCGCCGAGGATATCCAAGCGATTTTCATGTCGCTGGTGGAGCTCGAGGTGATGTATCGGAAGGGCGTCGTTTCCGACGTGGTTAAAGGAATCAAACGCGGGGAAAAGAAATCCTTCCAGTTCCAGGGCGGCGGTGACATTTTCATTTACATCGAAGAAAAATCCGAGTTTAGCTACGAGGTAAGAGACCCCAAGCGGAATAAAATTTTAATCACTCCCAACGGAAGTTACCGCATTATTAATTCCCGAGGGCAAGATATCCCCCGGGAAAAGTATCCGCTCATCAAGGTCTCGATTTTCCAGCATCAGGCTTCCTTTATTCGCCTGGAAAACGGTTATTACGGAGATTACCAGGTCGCAATAAAAGGCAAAAGCGGTATCCCCAGCAAGGGAACCAATCTCCACTACATGGTGAGTACGGCGGAAAGGCTGGGTTTAGAGGTTTTGCGGCCGGAGCCGGGATACGTTCATGAAAACCTGGACCATGATATTCACTTCCTGATCGGATTAGTCGATCTGCCCAGGCCCGTAGTCACGGCGTCCGCCCGGGTTTTGGTTTTCAAGGAAAACCAAAAGATAGAGGAATTTCCCTTTGGTCCCTTCCGGGGCAGTGGTTCGACCATCGACTTTTTCTACTCCGGCACCCATGCTCATGGTCGGGGGCATTACCGTTTCAAGTTCGAAATCGAAGGCCAGCTCGCGGGGGGAATCTTTTTCCAGCGGTTCCGTGAGTCCAATATCCTGGTCGCGGTTCCCAAAACGGTGGCGGCCGAAAAACGTCAGGAAGTGGTCAGGGTTCAGACCGCCGCCGGGCCGGATCCAATCTCTCAAATCCCGGAAGGACTCCAGAATGTTTATTTTATGCTTGGCAACGACGAGATTTCGCCGGAGGCCCGGCCGGTTCTAAAAAGCCTGGTGCGATGGCTGCAGGGTCATCCGCGGACCCGGATTCGACTGGAAGGGCACGGCGATGATCTCGGTTCCCAGGAGGATATTTACCAACTTGGTTTTCGTCGGGCATCGAAGGTGAAAGAATTTTTACGTTCCCAGATTCTCGGCTTCGAGCCTTCCAGGATTGAGATTGTCAGTAAGGGGAGAAACGAACCCATAGTTTCCGGGCCCAGCTTCGCGATGCGCTGGAAGAACCGCCGGGTGGAAGTCAAGATTTTGCCCGCCCCTTAAACTTCCTTTGCCAAGGATGGAGGACAATGGTTACGGTTACGAGGCACGTATCGTTCCTCAGCTGCGTTAAGCGGTTTTAAAACCGGAACCGAAAAACATAACCGAAACGAATATCATAACCGCTAAACGAATCACTTTTTTAATTCAAGGGGGGCAGATGGGGTTGAAAGATTTCCAGATCCAGGGAAAGGTGGCCATTGTCACGGGAGCCAGCCGGGGCATCGGCCGGGCCATCGCCCACGGCTTGTCCGAGGCCGGGGCGAAGGTGGTGCTCTCCAGCCGCAAGCTGGAGGATCTCCAGAAGGTGGCGGAGGAGATCCGCGGGAAGAAAGGGGACGCCTTCCCGATCGCGGCCCACAACGGGAGGATCGCCGACCTGGAAAACCTGGTGAAGAAGACGGTGGAGCATTATGGGACGATCGACATCCTGGTGAACAACGCCGCCACCAACCCGGTTTTCGGACCGATTATCCAGGTGGAGGAATCGGCCTGGGACAAGATCATGGAGGTCAACGTTAAGGGCGCTTTCTTTCTTTCCCGGTCGGCGGCCCAGGTGATGGGGGAGAAGGGGGGCGGCGTGATCGTGAATATCGCTTCTTCAGCCGGACTCCGGCCCATGCCTTTCCTGGGGGCTTACTCGGTCAGCAAGGCGGGAGTGATCATGCTGACCAAGGTCCTGGCCGTGGAGTGGGCGGGCCTGAAGATCCGGGTCAACGCAGTGGCTCCCGGCATAATCGAGACCCGCTTCAGCGAGGCGCTCTGGAAGAACGAAACGATCCTCGAGGAGGTGCAGAAGCGCCAGCCCATTCCCCGGGTGGGCCAGCCCGAGGAAATCGTGGGCGCCGTGCTTTTCCTGGCTTCCCCGGCTTCCAGCTACATGACCGGGGAAGTAATGGTGATAGATGGAGGAGGATTGCTGGTATAGGGATAAGTCACCTGAAGCAAATCCCAATGACCAATAAATACCAAATCCCAAGTAAATCCCAATTTCCAAATCCCAAAAGAAAACATTGGATCATTTGGATTTGGGATTTGTTTGGTAGTATTTGGATTTGGGATTTGGGATTTAGAGATCGTATTCAAAAGTCTGGCCGTTAAATGCCGACAAAGAAGTCCCCCACCGCCGCCCTCACCAGTCGAAACAGACTGGACCTTTTTCACCTTTCCAGTCTTTACGATACCGTGGTGGATTTCCTGGACTCCTACCAGTTGAACGTTCGGCACCTGTTCAAGCACTCCCCGGATTTCCGGTTCGAAGAAGAGAAAGCCAATCTCATCCGCTTCCGGGACTCCCTGAATATGGACGTAACCCATGTCCTGGAAAGCGAAGTCTACCGCTCCAAGGATATATCTCCGACGGTAACCCTCCTGATCCAGGAGATCGAGAAGAAGTGGGAAGCCCTGAAGATGGAACTGCGCTACAAGATCCTCCTGGCTTCCCCCACCGAAATAAATTTCAAGATTCCCATATATGAAGGAGTGGTCCTCCTGCAGACCCAGAACCTGGCCGAGGCGATGCAGATCGAGAAAGAGAACCGCCCGATTGATTACTTTTCCATCGACCCCGGTTTTTCGCAGGCGGAGGTTTTAATGAGCAACCTCCGCTACTTGATCGGCTACCCCGAGATGGCGATTCTCTCCTTCCGCCCCGGCGATCTGCAGAAACTTTCCCTGTTTATTTCCATGCTGGATCCGAGCCGGGGAGAAGAACCGGCCAGCATCCCGGAGAGCAGCCGATGAAACCTCGGGTTGAGTGGGCGGAGATCTGCTTGGACATACCCCAGTATCTCGAGGATCCGATCGCGGGATTCATTTTCGATCTGGGTTCGCACGGGGTCTTCACCGACCGGGCCAAGTCCAGGCCCTATTTTGATCTTTTCTCCGGCCCGAAGCCGGAGCGCCTGGTCCTGCTCGCCTACTTCATCCGGGACGAGAACCTGGAGAAAAGGGTGGAACAAATCCGGGAGTTCATCCGGTCGGCCGCCCAGGCCCAGGGGAGGGAGGAAATCCCCAAGGTCAGCTACGAGATCCTGATGGATGAGGACTGGGCCGAGAACTGGAAGTGCCTTTTCCAGGTGGTCCGGATCGGGAAGCAAATCGTGATCAAACCTTCCTGGGAAAGCGTCACTCCCGCGCCGGGAGAGGTGGTCGTCGAGATCACCGCCGGGATGGCCTTCGGGACCGGGACCCATTTCTCCACGCGGCTCGCCCTGATCCTTCTGGAAGAAACCCTCGAGGAGATGAAAAAGAAGGGGCTGGTTTCCGTTCTGGACGTGGGGACCGGATCGGGAATCCTGGGGATCGTGGCAGTCAAGCTGGGGGTGGAGAAGGTGGTGGGAATAGACCTCGACCCGCGGGCGGTGGAGATCGCCCGGAATAATGCCTACCTCAACCAGGTGACCGCCCGGATGGAGACGAGCGAGACCCCGGTCGCCCAGGTGCCGGGCGAATTTGAGATTGTGATGGCGAACATCCTGGCGGAGGACCTGATCGAGATGAAGAAGGAACTGGTCGGCCACATGAAAAAGAGCGGATACCTGATTCTTTCCGGGGTCCTGACCGCGAAGCGCGACCAGGTCAGGGAGGCCTTCGAGGCGGAAGGGGTGGTTCTGGACCGCGACCCGACCGAGGACGAATGGATCGGGATGAGGTTCAAAAAAAGGTGAAAGGTGAAGGGTCAAAGGTCAAAGGTCAAAAACAAATAGGCGAAAACATAAAATATTGTCGTCATTCCCGCGAAAGCGGGAATCCAGTTCTTATCAAAGTGCGATTCTTTCTTCTCCCCCTGGCGGGGAGAGGCTGGGTGAGGGGGGAATGAAGAAAATAAAAGCGAAAAAATTAACCTACGCCCAGGCCGGGGTCAGCATCCGGGCGGGGGATGATTTTACCGGCCGGATCGCGAAGCTGGTCGAAAAGACAACCCAGCCCGGCGCGACCCCGTACGGGGTGCTCTCCAAGATCGGCGGTTTCAGCGGTCTTTTCGCGGTTGATACCAAAAAATACCGGCAGCCCGTCCTGGTTTCCTCCACCGACGGGGTGGGGACCAAGCTGAAGATCGCCTTCGCCCTGGATAAACACGACACGGTGGGGATAGACCTCGTCGCAATGGGGGTGAACGACATCCTGGTTCCGGGGGCCAAGCCTATGTTTTTCCTGGATTATTTAGCCGTCGGGAAACTCAGGCCGGGGAAGCATGAAGAGGTTATTAAAGGTATCGTCGCGGGCTGCCGTGACGCTGAGTGCGAACTGATCGGGGGTGAGACGGCCGAACTTTCCGGGTTCTACGCCCCCGGGGAGTATGACCTGGCCGGTTTCGTGGTCGGGATCGTCGAGCGAAAAAAAATCATTGACGGCTCGAGAATCAGGCCGGGCGATGTTCTGATCGGGCTGGCATCCACCGGGCTTCATTCCAACGGCTATTCCCTGGCCCGGAAGGTTCTCCTGGAAGCGATGGGATGGAAATTGAATAAGTACATCCCCGAATTGAGGTGCAAACTGGGGGAGGAGATGTTACGGCCGACCCGGATATATGTCCGCCTGGTCCAGGAACTGATCGGGAAATTCGAAATCCGCGGCATCGCCCATATCACCGGGGGCGGGATTCCCGGAAACCTGCCCCGGGTTTTCCCGGACGGGGTTGGGGCGGTGATTGAGCGCGGAAGCTGGCCCATACCTCCTATTTTCAAATTGATCAAGGAAGGCGGCCATATTGAACAGGGTGAGATGGATAATGTTTTTAATAACGGGATCGGGATGATCCTGGTGGTTCCTTATAATCAGGCTGACCGGATTCAGAATTACCTTACGTCTAAAAAAGAAAAGTCTTACCTGATCGGAGGACTGGAGAATTTGGGGAAGGGAGAACTAAAAGTTCGGTTCGCGGATTGATATTTCGACGGCGCCCAACCCCTGCCCTTTAGGGCGGGGTTCATCTTGAGGGGATTCACCCTGAAGGGAAAGAGGTGCCGCTCGGTATCAACCCTGAGCATACCCTGGGCTTTAGACCGGGGAAGTCGAAGGGTTGATTCGAAGGTTGACGGAAAAACATAACAAGGCCATAATAGCCATATGAAAGAGGCTAGAATATCCCAGTTAAAAAATAACCTCAGCAGCTACCTCCAATACGTCCGGAAAGGCGGGAAGGTAAGGGTGCTGGACCGGGACGAGCCTGTCGCTGATATCGTTCCGGTCAAATCCAGGATCGAAGGAGCACCTGAGGAGTTGGAAGCCTTTTTACACTCCCAGGAGGCGAAAGGGATTATCCGAAGGGGCAGTGGAAAGATCCCGCCGGAACTTTTAAAAACCCCCGAGGGTCCGCCGAGCGGGGTTTTAAAGGCCCTTCTGGATGAAAGGGCGAACGGTCGTTGAAATTCTGGGATTCCTCCGCGCTGGTCCCCCTTTTTGTTCCCGAACCTGAAAGTAAATCGATCATGGAAATCCTGAAGGCCGACCAGGTGATTATGGCCTGGGCCTTGACTCCGGTAGAGATTTTATCCGCTTTCAGCCGGAAGTTCCGGGAAGGAGCGATCGACAGGAAAACCCTGAGCCTGGCGAAAAGCAGGTTAAATGGGTTCGAGCGGGCTTGGATGGAGGTCAAACAACTGGACTTGGTCCGGGACCGGGCAGAACGGTTATTAGCGGTTCATCTTCTTCGAGCCGGGGACAGTCTTCAACTGGCCGCAGCCCTGGTCGGGTTTTCCGAACAGACGGAAGGGGTTTGTTTCGTTACCCTCGATAGAAACCTTGCCGGCGCCGCTGAGAAAGAGGGTTTCGCGGTCGAGGGAATATTGCTTTGAATTTAGATTTATCTCCCTCCTGAATTTCTGATATATTTACTCATCGTGAATACTCAGGTTCAGGGTTCCCATTCGCAGAGCTCAGGGCAAGCAAAGTTCAGAGTTCAAGGTTAAGAAATTTAGGAGCTTTGAAATCGGAATTTTCCGTATTTAACCTTTGAACCTTGAACCGTGAACCGAACAACTTGAGTAAGTACTATTCATCATGAAAGTCGTTACCGGCGAAAGGATGAGGGAGCTCGATCGGGAGACCATCGAGCGTTATGGGATTCCCGGGCTCGAGCTGATGGAAAAAGCCGGGCGGGGCGCGGCTGAGGTTATCCTGCAGGAATGTCCCGGCTTCGTCGGGAAAGGCCGGGTTCTGGTTGTCGCCGGGACCGGCAACAACGGTGGCGACGGTTTCGTGGCCGCCCGGCACTTGGTGAACAGCCGGGTGGAAGCCACGGTGGTTCTCATTGGTCCCAGGGAAAAAGTCAAAGGCGATGCCCGGATCAACCTCGAAGCCTGGGAGAAGATGGCCGGAAAAACACCGGAGGTTCTAACCTCCGAAGATCTTCTGACCTGGCGGGACCGGCTTAATTCCTATGATCTCCTGGTTGACGCCCTTTTCGGCACCGGCTTGAACCAGGAGGTCGGCGGGATTTTCGCCGAAGCCATCCAGGATTTGAACGAATCTTTAGCCCCGAAGGTGGCCATCGACATCCCTTCCGGGATTCATTCTACCTCTGGAAAGGTCCTGGGGACGGCGGTGAGGGCCAATCTCACCGTTACCTTCGGCCTGCCCAAGCTAGGGCAGGTGATCCACCCCGGCCTGGAATATGTCGGTAAAATGGTTGTCGTTGATATCGGCTTCCCGGATGCGGTGGTAAAAGGTATTCCCGATGCCGTGACTTTGCTGGATCGAGAGATTGTTTCCGGATTGATTCCTCGTAGGCTTCCTGCGAGCCACAAGGGCGATTATGGACACCTTTTGGTTTTGGCCGGTTCCCTGGGTAAAACCGGGGCCGCCTGTCTGGCCGCCCGGGGCGCCCTCAAGATTGGGACCGGGCTGGTTACGGTGGCGTTGCCCAAAAGTCTGACCTCGATCGTGGTGGCCAGCCTTCCCGAGGCGATGACCGAGCCGCTCGCGGAAACCGAAGCGGGAACCATTTCAAAAAGCGCGCTTTCGCAACTGGAGAAAGCCCTGGAGGGAAAAACCGCGCTCGCCATCGGACCGGGGATCTCCACGCTTCCGGAGGTGGGGGAGGTAATCGCAGAGATTATCGCTAAATCCCGGGTGCCGATTTTGCTCGACGCCGACGGTTTGACCCATCTGGCCCGGAACCGCGCCCTCTTAAGGGGAAGGTCCATCCAGACGGTGATCACCCCTCATCCCGGCGAGCTGGCCCGGATCTTCAATACCAATCCGGCCGGGGTCCAGGAAGACAGAATCGGCTCGGCCCGAAAAGCCGCCCGGGAACTGGAAGCCCGGGTGGTCCTGAAAGGGGCGCGGACGGTTATCGCCGGGCCGGAAGGGGAAGTTTTTATCAATCCCACCGGCAACCGCGGGATGGCCCAGGGAGGAATGGGAGACGTCCTGACCGGGATTATCGGCGGGCTCCTGGCCCAGGGCCGGTCGCTTTCGGACGCTTCCTGCCTGGGGGTTTACCTGCACGGGATGGCGGGGGACCGGATCGCCGAGAGACAGGGCCCCGTGGGGATCCTGGCATCGGAATTGGCGGACGAAATCCCGCTTTGCATTAAGGAAATTAATAAATAAGAAAAATGTAATCTGCCGATTTACCTGTCCCAAAGGATGAGGGATAGGCGGGTTTGAAGAGAGATCTTTTTTGGAGTGCAATAGCTTGCTATTGCAATGCATCAGCAAGCTGATGCAGTCCATAAAAATGCGAACTGGCCTTTTGCCCGGACGATAGTCGGATAAAATATTGTCGATCCCGGCCCGATCCGGGATCGGGCCCTACATTCAAAAAGGAATTGATAAACTCTTGTCTGAGATCATAACCAAAAAGATTCCTTCCTCCTCTCCCGAAGAAACCCTCCGGATCGGAAAGGAATTGGGCCAGGGCCTCGAGCCCGGTATGGTGGTCCTGCTTTCGGGCGAACTCGGGAGCGGGAAAACCGTCTTCACCAAGGGACTGGCCCAGGGCCTGGGGATCGCGGACCCGGATCTGATTACCAGCCCTTCGTTTATAATTATAAATATCTATCCGGCCCGGGTTCCGATCTACCACATCGACCTTTATCGGATTAATGATCTTGCTCGTTTCGATAACATCGGGCTGGAGGAATACCTGGGCGGGGATGGGATCGCGGTCGTGGAATGGGGCGAGAAGCTGCCCCGCTCTTATCTCCCGGAAAGTTGCATTAAGATTAATTTTGAAATGACCGGGGAGGAGGACCGGAGAATCACCATTTTCGGTCCGGCCCGGTTTATCCCGGAGCGGTTGCAAAATACCGGCCAATAATTACAATGGCCTCAGTTAATGTCTTACGGTGAATTGTCATTCCTGCGAAAGCAGGAATCCAGAGGTTTTATAATAGAAGAAAAAAATATTAGAATTTTCCTTGGATTCCCGCTTCCGCGGGAATGACGGGCGGTGGATTCCCGCCGGAGTTTATCCCGCACTCTGATGCGGGACGGGAATGACAAGCAGAGTAAGGATATATATTTTAAAGATTTGATGCGGAAGAAATCATGGCTTTAATCGTGCAAAAATACGGCGGCACCTCGGTGGGTGATCCCGACCGGATCAAAAATGTGGCCCGGAAGGTGGTGGACCGGAAGCGGAAGGGGGATTCCGTGGTGGTGGTGGTTTCCGCCATGTCGGGGGAGACCAACAAGCTGGTGGCGCTGGTCAACAAGATCGCGGAAATCCACGATACCCGCGAGTACGATCAGGTCGTTTCCACCGGAGAGCAGGTTACCATCGGGCTTTTAACCCTGGCCATCCAGGCCCTGGGGGAAAAATCCCGCTCCTTCCTGGGCCTGCAGGTTCCCATCGTGACCGATTCCGCCCACGCGAAGGCGCGCATCCTCCGGGTGGGGGAAGAAAAGCTGCGGAAGGCGCTGGCCGAGGGGGTCATCCCGGTGGTGGCCGGTTTCCAGGGGGTGGATGAGAAAGGCAATGTCACCACCCTGGGCCGGGGCGGATCCGATACCACCGCGGTGGCGGTGGCGGCGGCGCTGAAGGCGGACCTCTGCGAAATTTACACGGACGTGGACGGGGTTTATACCACCGATCCGAATGTCTGCGAAACGGCCCGCCGGCTGGACCGGGTTTCCTACGACGAAATGCTCGAACTCGCCAGCATGGGGGCCAAGGTTTTACAGACCCGCTCGGTCGAACTGGCCAAGCGTTTCCGCGTGCCCGTCCTGACCCTCTCGAGCTTTACCGAGGGCGGGGGAACATTGATGAAGGAGGAGGAAGGCATGGAGAGCTTAGTGGTTTCCGGGGTGGCCGCGGATCGGAACGAGGCCAAGGTTACGGTTAGCCATGTCCCCGACCGGCAGGGGATCGCCGCCCGGCTGTTCCAGGCGGTGGCCGATGCCAACATCGTGGTCGACATGATCGTGCAGAATGTCAGCGAGTCCGGCTACACCGACATCACCTTTACCGTCACCAAGGCCGACCTGGCCCGGGCGCAGAAAACGGTGGAAGGGATTATCGGGGAACTCGGGGCGGGGAAAGTCAGGACCGACGTGAACGTGGCCAAGGTTTCCATCATCGGTTCGGGAATGCACAGCCAGCCCGGGGTGGCGGCTCAGATGTTCTCGTCCCTGGCGAAGGAGGGGATCAACATCCTGATGATTTCCACCTCCGAGATCAAGGTCTCCTGCCTGATCGAGGAAAAATACGCCGAGCTCGCGGTCCGGGCCCTGCACGCCGCCTTTTTGGAGGAAGAAAAACAACCCAAAAAAGCGGGGAAAAAATCTAAAGGCTGATTCTACCCAAGAGAATTTCGAATATTAAGGTTGGTTTAATGGTTAATAAAAAGCAAAATCTTTCCCCCCGGAGTGTGGAAATCTACGATACCACGCTCCGCGACGGGGCCCAGGCGGCCGAGATCGCCTTCTCGGTGATCGACAAGATCCGCATCGCCGAACGGCTAGCCGAGATCGGGATCCACTACATCGAAGGCGGGTGGCCCGGGGCCAACCCCCGGGATGACGAGTTTTTCCGGAAGATGCGTTCCCGGAGACTCGGGCGGACCCGGCTGGTGGCCTTTGGCTCCACGGTTAATCCGAAAAGGAAGCCCGAGTCCGACCCCGCGGTCAAGGCGCTTTTGCAGGCCGGGACGGGGGCGGTGACCATCGTCGGTAAATCCTGGGGCCTGCACCTGAAAAAAGCCCTCCGGATCGGACTGGAGAGGAACCTCGAAATCATTGGAAGCACGCTTTCCTATCTCCGGCCCCGGGTGGACCGGCTTTTTTTCGACGCGGAACATTTTTTCGACGGTTGCCGGGAAAATCCGGACTACGCCCTCGAGACCATCCGGGTGGCGGCCGGGGCCGGGGCCGACGCGGTGGTTCTCTGCGATACCAACGGGGGGACCCTGCCCTTCGAGCTCTCCGAAATTTTCGCCCTCGCCCGCGGGCGGGTTTCGGTCCCGCTCGGGATTCACACCCACAATGATTCCGAGCTGGCGGTGGCCAATACCCTGGCCGCGGTCCGGCTGGGGGCGGTCCAGGTCCAGGGCACGATCAACGGGATCGGGGAACGCTGTGGTAATGCCAATTTGGTCTCGATCATCCCCGCGCTCAAGCTCAAGCTGGGGGTGGATTGCGTCTCCGACCGCGCTCTCTCCCGGCTCTCCGAGGTTTCTCATTTCGTGGACGAGATCCTGAACCAGGTGCCCAACCGGCACCAGCCCTATGTCGGGGCCAATGCCTTCGCCCACAAGGGCGGAATGCACATCAGCGCGGTCGAGCGGCACTCGCCCACCTACGAGCATGTTGACCCGGGAAAGATCGGGAACCGGCGGAAGGTCCTGGTTTCGGACCAGTCGGGCCGTTCCACGGTGGTGGCCAAGGCCCGCGAATACGGGATCAGGCTCAAGGCCGACGATCCCCGGACCGGCGAGCTCCTCCGGGAGCTCAAGGAGCTCGAGAAGGAGGGATTTCAATTCGAGGGGGCCGAGGGCAGCTTCGAGCTGATCCTCCGGCGGGCGATCGAGGGGAAGAAGAAATATTTCCGGTTGCACGGGTTCCGGGTGATCAACGAGAAACGCACCGAGAATGAACCGGTCATTTCCGAGGCCACCATCATGGTGGACGTAAACGGGAAGGTGGAGCACACCGCGGCCCTCGGGAACGGGCCGGTGAACGCCCTGGACAACGCCCTGCGCAAGGCCCTGGAGAAGTTCTACCCGCCGCTCTCCGAGATTCGCCTGGAGGACTACAAGGTCCGGGTTCTCTCGGAGAAGGAGGGCACCGCCGCCCCGGTCCGGGTCCTGATCGAATCCAGCGACGGGAAAAAGAACTGGGGAACGGTGGGGGTTTCCCGGAATATCATCGAGGCCAGCTGGCAGGCCCTGGTGGACAGCCTGGAATACAAGCTCCGGAGCGTTTCCGGACGGAGCGGAAAAAGAAAAAAATAAGTTTGTTGTTTCGAGTTTCTGGTTTCGAGTTGGGGGGAAGAAAAAGCACGATCCGCCCGGGATTTTATAAGATGATGGTTACGGAAGAAATATAAAGGCGATAATTAGGGGGAGAAAGGTTTTAAAAAGGGGGGGGTTATGAACGAGTGGGAAAAATTGGCGCGCGCGGCTTCGCTCTCAAGTAAAGAGGAAGAGAAGAAGGCCGCCCAGAAGTCTCTCCGGGAAAAGGCGGTCAAGGAAGGGGTAAATATCGCCTCCGTCAAAAGACTTTACGAAGCCAGGAGCCGGGGCGAATTCGGCGGGCTTTCCGTGCCGGCTTGCAACATCCGCGGGATGACCTATTTCACCGCCCGGGCGGCCTATCGGGCCGCCCAGCGGGAAAAGGTGGGACTCCTGGTATTTGAGATCGCCCGCTCGGAGATGGATTACACCTTCCAGAACCCGGCGGAATACGCCTCCCAGATTATCGCCGCCGCGGCGGCGGAGAAATTCCCCGGGCCGGTTTGCCTGCAGGGCGATCATTACCAGGTCCGGACCCGGCTTTTCCGGGAAAACCGGGAGGGCGAGATCGGAAACCTGAAGAAGCTTATCTCCGAGTCGCTGGAGGCGGGGTTCTACAATATCGACATTGACGCCTCCACCGTGGTGGATCTGAAACAGCCCACGATTCTCGCCCAGCAGGAAAACAACTGCCGGATCACCGCCGAGCTCACCGCCTTCATCCGGGAAAAGGAAAGCAAAGGCAAGGAGGTTTCCATCGGGGGGGAGATCGGGGAGGTGGGGGCCAAGAACTCAACCGAGGAGGATCTCCGGGCTTTCATGGAAGGTTATTCCCGGGAGCTGAAAAAATTAGGTCAGAGACTGGAGGGGATTTCCAAGATCAGCATCCAGACCGGCACCACCCACGGGGGAGTTCCCCTCGCGGACGGCAGCGTGGCCAAGGTGGAGCTGGACTTTGAGACCCTGAAAAAGCTTTCCGCGCTGGCCCGTTCCGAGTTTGGCATGGCCGGGGCGGTCCAGCACGGGGCCTCCACGCTTCCCGAGGAGGCCTTTCACCTTTTCCCCGAAGTGGAGTGCGCCGAGGTGCACCTGGCCACCGGTTTCCAGAACCTCCTGCTCGACAGCCCGAATTTTCCCCGGGAGCTCCGGGAGGAAATGTACCGGTACCTCGATCAGAAGTGCGCTGACGAGAAGAAACCGGGGATGACGGAGGAGCAATTCATTTATAAAACCCGGAAGAAGGTTTACGGCCCGTTCAAGCAGGCGCTCTGGGACCTTCCGGAAAAGGTGCGGGGGAAACTAGAGGAGGAACTCGAGGCCCGCTTTGCCCTGATTTTCGACCGCCTGCGGGTCAAGAACACGCTCGATCTGGCCAACAAGTACACCAAGTAATTAACCAGCAGAAAAAATCTAATCCCCCCATTCCCTCCTTTGTCAAAAGGGGGGAGAGGGGGGATTTTCATTATTGTGAATTTGAATTTATCCAGAAAAATGCAGTTGGATTTGCACTAACGTCTTTCGCGAGTGGATATTTTTGTAGTGTGCCGATTCATCGGCGTTTTTTTAAAGAGCCCGATAAATCGGGCAACTACATAATATTCGAAAATACTAAATGCATTTTCCGGATTTATATTCCGCTTATTTTTCGTTTCCGAATCTCATCCCGATCGCCCGAGCGGCCTGGACCTGGGGGCAATTCAAGGAAACCCGGCGGATGCCCTGGGCCGCCTGGCGGAGCGGAAGACGAGTAATCTTCTTCCCGTGCAGGACGACATAAATACCGGTTTTCCCCTCACCCGCCGCGCGAACCGCTTCGATTCCAAAAAGGGTGGCTAAATTCCGGTCGCGGGCAGTCGGGGTCCCGCCCCGCTGGACGTGCCCCAAAACGGTGACCCGGGTTTCAATCCCGGTCCGGGATTCGATTTCGTGCGTAACTACCTCACCGATCCCGCCCAGGCGGATGGGTTCGGCGCTGGTTTTGACTTCCCGCTGCACCACCGGTTTCCCCCCCTGCCAGCGCGCGCCTTCGGCTACCACCACGATGGTGTAGCGGCGGCCTTTCCGGCTGCGGAGTTCAATTGCCCGGCAGATGCTTTCATAGGAGAATGGAATTTCGGGGATCAAAACGATATCCGCCCCGGAGGCGATTCCGGACTCGAGGGCGATCCAGCCGGCGTTCCGGCCCATCACTTCCACCACCATAACTCGGTGATGGCTCTGCGCGGTAGTGCGCAGCCGGTCAATCGCCTCGCTGGCGATCGTTACCGCGGTATCGAACCCGATAGTGAAATCGGTACCCCGCAGATCGTTATCAATGGTTTTGGGCACCCCGATTACCGGCACCCCCAGCGCATTGATTCCGGCGGAGATCGTCATGGTTCCGTCCCCCCCGGTGACAAACAAAACATCCAGGCCCAGCCGCTTGATCACCCGGACCACTTCCCCGGACCGGTCGGAAGTGATAATCTGCCCGTCTTTTTCTTCTTTGACCGCGAAGGGGTTGATCCGGTTGGAGCTTCCCAGGATGGTTCCCCCGGAGACCAGGATTCCGGAAACATCGTCATAGCTGAGCTTGGTGTAGCGGCCGGGCCAGAGCAGGCCTTCAAAACCGTCTAGGATTCCCACCGCTTCCCAGCCCTGTTCATGAATGGCGGATTTCACCACCGC
>Ga0315295_10001848_pt1 | contig 18046 bp, 9 predicted proteins | sample YL17G14_0_MG_FD_204453 | JGI IMG/M metagenome (GOLD analysis project Ga0315295, IMG submission 204453) | Sediment microbial communities from Yellowstone Lake, YNP, Wyoming, USA - YL17G14_0 | ecosystem: Environmental > Aquatic > Freshwater > Lake > Sediment | place: USA: Wyoming | collected... | reverse complement strand
TTTCCCTTTACAAACCCCCCCCTTTCTAACACAAAAAAAAAAAAAAAAAAAACCCCCGCCCCCCCGGGGCCCCCCACGCCGGTTCAATCCCTAATGGCGTACATGACGCATAGTGGAATGGCCAACATGATGGCAAGCCCGAGCACGGTCCCCAGGACCAGGAACATCATTATCCCGAGGGGCCAGAGGAGGAAGAGCAGGACGCCCAGCAGGGCCCAGCAGATGGCCATGGACAGCCAGAACGGGTATGTGTAGCACCGGTCCACCCGTTCGTTGCCCGCGACATCCATCCACTTCATCCTCAGGATCTCCACGGACGGCACCGGCGACCTCCTGTACCAGCCCTCGACCTCGGCCACCCTGCCGACCTTCTCCTCTGTCTTGAACAGCCCGACGAAGAAGTCCAGCACCTTGGAGACCTGGTGGTAGTCCAGGAGCATGATGCCCGAGCCGTCGTCGAGCTTCAGGTCCTCGTTGAAGAAGAGGCCCGGGGTGCCCCTGCCGATGACCGTGCCCCTGATCTTGACGGGCTTTCCGTGCACTGGTCCGGCGTGCGGGTCCATGACGAGCTCCTTTATGGAGGAGAGCGGCCGGTCCTTGAACCCCATCGGATAGGCCCAGAGAGCTAGGTAGGCGGCGGCGAAGACCCCGACGAGGGTCGTGGCCGACAGGATGGCCAGCTCCCACTGCCAAGTATAGACGAAGAACAGGGCCAGCACGATGCCCAGGCAGGCCATGTACTTGAAGGCCACGTCCTTCCCGAAGTCGCCCCAGAACTTGCCCCCGAAGTCCGTGTCCGGGTCCACGAAGGGCGCCTTGCCCTGCTCCTGGGCGGTCCTCGAGAGGGCTGTGATCCTCTTGCTCGTGAGCGGGTGCGTCATCTGGAGCTCGAAGAGCCTGGCCCAGACGTTCCTCTCGTCCCACTCCCTGGCCCTCTGCACGTCGATGACGCTGACACCGTCGGAGTTCAGGCTCAGGCAACTTAGGGAATAGGCCCTCGATACGCCCAGGGACTGGAACATCATTGCGTTGTTGGACCTCTGCTGGTAGGTGTGCCTGGCCCTGGTGGAGCCTTCCTTCGTGAAGGAGGCCTCCTTGGTCATCCCGTAGGCGATCTTGACGAGCGCGCTGGACAGCTTGTTCGCATCGCCCGTGCTCCTGGCCGCGAAGTCGTCCGCGTAGTACTCCCTGAAGCGGGAGACGCACAAGGCGATGAACTGTGCAAGGAGCCAGGCGGCGTAGGATATGGCCGCGATGATCAGGGCCGCCTCGGCGCCCCTCTTGCCACCGTGGGAGTACCTCATCATGTCCACCATGCCGCGCCAGATGACGTAGAGCACCAGCGGGATGGCCGCCACGAGTGTCATGACAACGAAGTCGTTGTGCACCACGTGGCCCATCTCGTGGCCCACGACGGCCTTGGCCTCCTCTCTGTCGCAGTACTTCAGGATGCCCCTCGTGATGACGAGGTGCGCGCTGTACTTGGTCCTGCCGAAGGTGAACGCGTTCGGGTTGTCATCGTCGATGATGCCCAGCCTCGGGATGGTGACCTGGTTCGACCAGGACGCGTCCTTGATGTAGTTGTATATGTCATCCCCGAAGACCGCACGGGCCTCGGCCTCGCTGTCCAGCCAGCGGATCTTGAAGATCAACCTTATGATCCACGGCGAGGCCCACCACTGGAGCAGCAGGATCCCTATGGTCAGTATCAGCGCGATATAGAACGGGGCCGCGAAGTAGTACAAGATGCCCATCATGGCCGCGAAGAAGATGCCGAAGAGCGCCGCGACCGCCATGTACATCCTGAACATCATCTGGTCCCTGTAGCGCCGCACACGCCCCTTGAGGGACTCGGGGGCCTGGGGGCTGCCCATGGGGACGGGCTCCTTTATCTGGGTGGCCGGTGAGGACCCCAAGTCCCGGGGGTCTATAATCGAGAATCCGTCGAAGTTCATCTTTTCAGCCTCCCTTGTTCTCAATCCCGATCTTAGCTCGGGATGAGTGTTCCATTCGCACCTACTCCCCTATACGGGTTCGGTGGGAGCCCCGCGGGAAGCCCTCTATCTTTTATTATCTATATCGTACCAACTAGGAACAAAACCGTAAATCATATGATATACAAGCTCGATGGGACACGCATGCCTTTGAAGACCGGTGCACGAGCGCATCCCAACGCGTTCCTGGTCATGACGCTCACGGTCCTGATGGTCTCAAGCACCTTCCCTACAATCTCGCCTTGTAGCGGCATAGGCCAGAGGTCCCCTACCTTCGGGGTCGAAATCCTCGATCAGAACATGACCGGTTCGGCAATGCCGGGAGGGACCAAGGGTTACACAGTCCAGGTCAAGAACACCGGGGAAGTCAATGACGAGGTCCAGCTCTCTCACAACGACCTGCCGTCCGGCTGGGCCATCGATGTGAAGTTCAACGGCGTCGGGATGGCCGCCGGGGAGACGAGGACGGCCATCGTGAACGTCACCGTCGCACCGGACGCCCTCGCCGGCGAGAACGGCAGCCTCCTGTTGACCGCGACATCGCTCGGCAACCAGAGCAAACAGGACACCATCAAGCTGACCACCACCGCCGGGACCGTCCGTGGCGTCCTCATCACCGACCATAGCCTGACCGGGAGGGCCAGGCCGGGCGAGTCGACCGACTTTGTGGTCCAGGTCAAGAACATCGGGAACGCCCTGGACCAGTTCGACCTCAGCACATCCGACTTCAACAGGCAGGCCGATGTGTTCCTGCACGATCAGAGCCTGACTTTGCTCCCCAGGGCCACGAAGGGCACCGTCATCACCGTGACGGCGCCGGACGGCGCCATGCCAAGCACGAACGTGACCTTCACGCTCAAGGTCACCTCGAAAGGCAGTGCCACCGCGTCCGACAGCGCCCAGATCGTGACCTTCATCGATCCCCTGTTCGCCATGGGCATCGTGAGCAAGGACGCCTACCATGTCACGGGCCCAGGCCAGTCCTGGAAATACGTGTTCGCCGTCCAGAACCTGGGCAATTCCCCTGACACCTATTACATGACGGCCTCGCAGATTCCAATGAACTGGACGGTTACCGCCGATGCCACCAAGTTCTTGCTAGGACCTTCGATGGTCGGCACGGCCAACGTGGTCATCACGTCCCCGAAGGACGCCCTCGCCAAGACGAATGTGACCATCGTCCTCACGGTCAGGTCCGAGACCAACACGAGCCTATCGGGGAGCGTAAGGCTCACGACGGTCATCGCGGCCCAACCCGGGGTCCAGATCATTTTGCTGTGGAACCGGGAACTGGCCGGCGGCCTCAATCCGGGCCGCCGGGTCCAGTACGAGTTCCTAGCCAATAACACCGGCAACATAAACGATACCTACACCATCCAAGCGAGTTCCATCAAGGGATGGGTATCGATGATCATAAGCGGGAACCGGACCAAGGAGGTCCCCGTGGACAAGGCCTATATCTTCAGGGTCGAGGTGATCGTGCCCTCGAGGACGTTGGCATCGACGAAGGACATCCTTACCGTGAGGCTCCAGTCCACCAACTATACATACATCAAGGACGAGATCGCGGTAAATATCACGGTCCGGCCCATCTATACGTTCGGCATCATCGCCGACAGGACCTCGGCGACGATCTATGATTTTGGGACCGCCAACTTCACCCTGGCGGTGCACAACCTTGGCAACAATAGGACCACAGTGAACTTGGAGGTCGTGGCCGATACCTTTGTGGTCCCCTGGGTGCAATTGTCGAGCTGGTCCCTGGTCCTGGACGCGTACCAGAGCGGCAACATCACGGTCCTTGTGCATCCGAAGCCGAACGCAAGGTCCGGCAACTACACCATCACGATCATGGCCAAGAACGAGAACGCCACCGCGCAGGGGGACCTTTATGTCAAGGTCCTCGAGACCAAGACCAACAACGACATGCTCGTATCCAGGTCCCTTATCGCGGTCCTGGTCCTCGCTGTTATGATCCTGGCCGTCGCGGCGATCGGCCGTGATAGGGACGCAGGTAAGGCCCGGCCGAAAAGAAAAGCTGCCGATGAGGAGGACCTTGGGACCGAGGAGGAGGAATAAGGTACTGACAGGTCCTGATGTATAGAACCATTTATAATCCAATATCGAATCACTTAGACTGTATCAACTTGCCGAGAACGAGTGATATCATGATGACCCGTCCCGCAACCGTGAGCGTCATAATGTTACTGACCCTGGGCAGCATCCTGGCCCCGACCATGTCCCAGGCGCCCTCAGGCCTCGACCACAAGGCCTTCGCGGCCCCCCCGGGGCCGTCACACGGGCGGGCATATCATGAGGACGCAAAGTTCCTGACGCTCGAGAACGGGTTCATCTCACTGAAGTTCAACAGGACCGCCAATGGCGGCATCGAATCGGTGTTCGACCCGGCGAATTACGTGGAATTCCGGTCGGGCGGCGGTCAGCCCCCGCTCCTGTTCCAACTGGTGCTCACGGAAATGGCGGACGGCAAACAGACCGTCCTGTCCAACCTGGATGCGACCGCCTTCTCCTACTATGGCTGCGACGGTTGCGTGCATCCGGGCACCTCGGACCTCGTCATGAACCTCACCTCCGTAGGCGGCCTCGAGATAAATGTATCCGCCCAGGTCGAACTGAGGAACAACGACCCCAGGTCCTACTGGGGCATCTCGGTCCAGAACGACAACAGCTCCCTGGCCCTGGCCGAGGTCCGCTATCCGGTCGTGCTTGGGATCGCCAAGGACATCGGTAACAACGGCCTCACCGACATGCTCGCCGTGCCCAAGTACGACGGTATCGTCTACACGGACCCCTACAAGAAGACCCAGGCCCCCTACAAGGCCGACCTCAGGTTCCGGTACCCCGGGACCCTCAGCATGCAGTTCATGGCGCTCTACGACCCGGAGGCCTCGGGCCTCTACCTGGAGGCCCAGGACACGGTCGGCAACGTAAAGGAGTTCTTCATGGAGGCCTCCGGGGCGCCGGGCAACGTCATGGTCGGCATCGCCCACATGCGGCCCTACACGGCCGCCATGGACGCGGACATCCCCTACAACTCGGTCATGGCCGTTCTCCATGGCGACTGGTACCAGGCCGCAGAGCTCTACAAGGGCTGGTCCCTGGACCAGTACTGGACGAAGAACGGTCCCATGGCACAGCGGGTCGATGTTCCTAGCTGGTGGCTCGATCCGGCGCCGGTGGTCTCCATCGAGCGCAGCGACATCTCGGGCGCGGACAAGGTCCTTGTCACGCAGTGGTCCGGCGTGGTCGCCAGCTACAAGGCCCTCACCGGCACGAACATCACCCTCCAGGTGCTCGGATGGGAGCAGAACGGCTCCTATACGGGACCCTACTACCTGCCGCCGAAGGATGGCGACACCGCCGTGAAGGACGGGGTGAAGGCGGTCCTCGTCGCCGGGGGCCACGTGATGTTCTCCACCTCCGAGGACCTGTGGCGGCTCAAGGTCACGCAATCGGGTTATGACGGCACGGCGCAGTTCGATACGAACGGTCTTCCCTGGGCAGTCATGAACATGTCCGGCGACCCCGCCTTGGACCCGGGGGCGGACCGCCTGGGCATGCCAGCCGCGGTCATGGACCCGACCACTAACACATGGCAGCACATGGACAGGTCGATAACAACCGGCATCGCCAGCGACATCGTCGACATCCAGGAGCTCCAGGACCTGCCCTATGGCGCCTGGATCCCGTGCTACAACCCGACCCATGGGCACCCCATGGGCCTAAGCGAGCAGATCACCCAGGGCCACCTGACGATACTTTCGCAGGACCTCGCGGCGGGGCAGGCCGTGAACCCGGACTTCATGCTGACGACCGAGGGCCCGAGCGAGCTCTTCCTCGACAAGGTGCAGGCCTATCGTTCGAGCGAGGACGCACCGGAGCGCGGGCCGTACCTCGATGACATGAACGCCTTCGGCGGCGACGTCCAGACAGAGCCCATGTTCGCCACGGTCTATCATGAGTACACATCCACCTATGGCACACCGGTCCCCATCGGGGGATTGGACATGCCGGCCTTCTACAACTCCAGCGCCAGGTCCTTGGCCAAGGCCTTCGTCCTAGGAAAGCTCCCGTCGGTATCCAGCCCCGGGACCAGCACCGGGAACCCGAAGCTCTCGGAGCTCCTCACGAGCGAGGCCAAGACGATGTCCACAAACGGCCGCGACTACCTTTGGTACGGCGAGATGCTCGAACCGCCCGTGGTCCAGTCGCCCGACGCCTATGTGCCTTACCGGGTCGACCCGCGGCCGGGCCAGGAGGCCGCGGGCTGGGCCGTCGAAAAGGGCCCGCAAGTGCTGTCCTCGGCCTGGCGCTCCAGCGACGGGTCAAAGGTCGCTGTGACCCTCGTGAACTGGGGGAACACATCGGCGGACGTCAACCTGATGATGCCCTCCTTCGGCCTTCCCGATGTGGTCTACACGCTCATCATGACGCGGAACGGGGAACGGAGCACGCTCGCGGCATCGACGCGGCTGCCCCATCCGCTGGGCGTGACGCTGGCCGCAAGGGACGTGGTCCTTATCGAGGCCGTGCGCGGACCGGACCCGACCATCGAGGACATCAAGGCCGACCCGGCCTCCTTGGTCGTCGGCGGCATCGTCAACCTCACTGTGAGCGTTGCCAACCGCGGATCGGTCGCTGTTGGCAATGTACATGTCCTTATGATGGCGAACGGGAGCTTTTTCGACGATGCGTTCCTGGGCCAACTGGGCCCGAACGTCAACGCGACCCTGCCCTTCGTCTGGTCCTCCGCCGGGAAGCCCGTCGGGACCTACAACATGACGGCCATGATCTGGCCAATCGACGGGGAGCTCTCTGTGACCAATAACCACCTGTCGACGGCGATCAAGGTCCTGCCGGTGCCGAAGGGCGACATCCGATGCACTTTGGTCGACAATTCGACGAAGGCGCGACTGGCCGGGGCACATGTCATACTATTCATTCCGTCGAACGGGACCATCGTCGCAGAAGCAATCTCGGGGAACGATGCCCTCTTCACCGGCGTTCTGCCGGGGACCTATGGCCTCAACGCGACCTTGGCCGGTTATATGCCCGCCGAGGACCGGAACATAAAGGTCCAGGACGGTAAGACGACCTACATCACGTTGGCCATGGTCCCGGTCCACGTGGTGGTGACGAAGGGCAACCTGACCGGCATCATTAGGGACGGGACCACAAAGGTGCCTCTCGCAAATGTGAAGGTCATGCTCTTCCAGCCGAACATGACGTACCTGACGGCCGGCGACGGGGCCTATCTCTTCAGCGATGTCGAGGCCGGTCTCTACGACATGGGGATTTCGAGGGCGGACTACCAGGGCACGAACATGAAGGTCACAGTGGTCGCGGGAATGACCATCTACCTGGACATCAACCTGACCTTCATCCCGCTCCCTCCAAAGGTCGGCGCCATCGTGGGGATGGTCCGCGAGGCCAAGGTCCTGAGGCCGATAGCCAACGCCCTGGTCAACCTCTCCGGCGGGGACATCGAACCAATGGAGATGCTGACGGACACAATCGGAGGGTTCGCCTTCACGGATGTCCCGCTCGGCATATACCTGCTGAACATCACGGCCCCGGGCTATTACGGCATCGATGCGCCTGTGAATGTCTCTTTAGAGGGCGAGAACGCGGTCACCATCGACCTGAGGCCGGTCCCGGAACCACCACCGCTGACGGTCACGCTCAAGGGCCTGGTCCGGGACACCGACGGAAGGCCCATTCCGGGGGCCGCGATAACGCGACTGGGCGCAGCGCCCTCGGTCACCTACAGTGACAGCGCCGGTCGCTATCAGTTCACAGGGCTGCACCCCGGTGTTATGCTCGTCAAGGCATCGGTCGCCGGATACACGGATGTCACGCAGTCCGTCAATGCGACCAAGGGCGGGACCTTCTGGCTGAACTTCACCATGAAAGCGAAGGAGACACCAACGACGGACCTGGACTCCATGGGTAACCTCCTGCTCCTCGGGCTGATTGCTCTCATGCTCGTGGGCATCATCATCATGGTGTCCACCGGACGGAAGGGACGGGAGGACGGGCGGCCAGCGCGAAGGGGGGCCCGACCCATCAAGAAGAGGTATGCGAAGAGGCCGACCGTGGTGAAGGTCAAGAGGTTGCCCGTGAGGGCCATTGCCAAGGACGAAGAGGAATGAGTCCTCACATGCCGACAGGCGTGCTCTCCAGGAACTCGGCGATCCTCCTTCTATAAATCACCCATTTGCCGGCCTTGAGCTCGAGCTCGGAGCTGAAAACCGAGTCGGGCACGTCCGAGGTCTCGACGTAGAACTTGAGGTCCGGCATGTTCTCGGACATCGTCACGAGGGTCCTGAGGATGGCCGCGAAGACCTCGTTGTTCTTGTCGATCTGCGCGGAGCCCAGGACGGTGCCCTTGCCGTCCTTCTCCGTCCAGTAGAACCCGAAGCCCGGGACCTCCTCTCCGAAGAACTGGAAGTGCATCCAGAACTGGCTGTTGAGGTCGCCGAGCACGTTCTCGTCCAGGTTCTCGCCGACGACCTCGACGGTAATGTCCCTACCGGCCTTGACCTCGGCGCCGATGACCTCCTCGTACCTCTCGCTTGCGCGCCGTTGGAGCCGGACCTCGTCCTTGGACTTCTCCTTGATGGTCTCCTGGCGCTTGAGCTCGTCCCTCAGGGAGAGGTACCGGTCGATGAAGAGCATGTGCACCGGGACCCCGCGCATGAGCTTCTCGAGCCTCTCGATCTCTGTCTTGATCTCGGCCACCGTCGGCTGGAGGGCCTGGTAGTACTTGACGATCTCCTTGAACTTGAGCTCCCCGGGCTTGAACATCTCGAGGATCTCCTTGAACGCGTCCCGGGCCTTGCTGAAGTCCTTCCTGGCCTCGTAGCCCAGGGCCCGGTAGTAATAAAACGGGTAATAATGGCCCTTGGCCTCCCTGGCCTTGTCCACGGCCCGCTCGAAGTAATGGATTGCCAGGTCGACGGACACATCGTCCTCGCCGGAGTAGAACTGGCAGTAGCCCTGGTAGAACAGGTTGCCGCCCGGCAGGTGGAGGAAGTCCTCCCATGGGTCCTTCGCGTCGGCGGGCATCAGGTACCATCCCAAGCGTGCCTTCTAAATCGGTTTGCAATAGAAAAAGTTTGTCTAGGGCCGGGTGGCCTCGCACGGGACCACTTTTTTGTCACCGTCGATTGTCCGACGACGATTTTCTCATCGACGGCGCAAGCTTTCTGAGACCTCAACGGGTCTAGACCATCGGTTATGCGACATCTTTGGGAAATCCCAAGTTATTCTTTTATATTAGTAAATTAATTTCTCGTCATTAATCTCGCAAAATCGCTCGAAAAACCACAGGAGCATGATGGAAATGTTTAGAAGGTGCGATTTCCTTATCTTGGAACGTCCTTTCGGTCCTTCGGGGAGGGCCTGAGATGAATAGACCATACGTCGGATCACGTGCGCGCAGATACAGTGGACCGCCCTCGTCCTCCTGGGCCATACCGTTCCTCCTGATGATGATCGCGACGGCCCTGTTCGGGCCGCTCGTGCCGATCGTCGCCGCGGAAGGGCCGTCGACGGACACGTACTTCACATATAGCTATCACGAGAACGTGGACAACGGTGTGGGCAACTATGAAGGATGGACCGAGGAGACCAAGGGCACAGGGACCTACACCTTCCTCTCCAGTTCCCAGGTCCATGCCCACTACAGCTATGACACCTCTAGCAGCGACGGCAAGAAGAGCCACCATGCCGCGGACCGGACGGCCACCTTCTCGCTGGCCACGAGGCATTACACGGTCCGGACAATAGACCTCGACGATTACGATGGCACCAACGGCACGCAATTATGCATATGGTTCTACATCTCGACCTCTGTGGCCGTCGGGACCCCTGTGTGCATCCTTGAGAACGACTGGCCCGTCACGGACACGAACGCGAAAATATGGTCCAACTACATCCCCAAGCAGAACCTCATCGAGGTGACCCACAAGGGGGTCCAGAGCAGGGACGATGACTACGGCACCATGACCTATTCCTACTCGGACAAGCTCTATTTCGACAAGTCCAGCGGGATGTTCGTCGCCGAGAGGTACGATGAGTATGACAGTGGCACATACCAGCATCTAGAGGCATCCTTCAATATGCATGTCCAAATCGATGTGACCAGCTCGAGCTACGAGTTCCAGACCGACTGGCTCACGCTCATAGGCATAATATTGACAGTTATCCTCGTCGTGCTCGGTGTCTGTTACCTGATATACCTCATACGCTGGAGGTCCAGGACCTTCGAGGTCCGGGACCTGTTCGCCCAGGGGCGCTCGAAGGTGAAGGTCCGGAGGATCCGTAAGAAGGAGCAGTTCCCGCGGCTGCCCAACTGCGCCACCGCCTTCTTCGAGCCCTACCTCGTCCACTGGGTCGACAAGGCACTGGCCTGCAAGGACCGCGTCGCCGTGGCCATAGACCCGGCCTACGGCCTCGTGGGTGTCGCCTTCTACTCAAAGGAAGGCAAGATCGGGACCATCCTGTGCAAGCACACGGAGCTCACGGAGCTCCTCCGGTCCTACATCGGTTGTAAGGACTTCTTCAGCGAGATGAGGCACGCCATACAATTAACGATGGACATGTCGCAGGACCCCTACCTGATGGCCCAGCTCAACAAGTTCGGCACCCAGGCCTTCAATGTCTTCGAGACCTACAACGTCTACCGGCTCGGCGAGATCAGGCCCACCTACTTCGACACGGACCTCGTGAGGCCCATGCGCGACGAGGACGTGCTAGCAGTCTCCGAGCTGGCCAAGAAGATCTACAAGTGCAAGGCAACGAAGTGGATAACCGGCAACCTCAAGGCCGGGGATTACGGCGTCGTGGCCGTCGCCGACGGGAAGATCGTCGGCTTCGGCTTCGCCTGCATCTGCGGCCGCTCCGGCAGGCTCCACACCCTGGGCGTCGACCCGGCCTACCGGGGCCGCGGCATCGCCAAGGAGCTCCACCGGGCCAGGCTCGAGGCCATGCGCCTCATGGGCGTGACCACGGTCGTGGACGAGATCGCGGACTGGAACCTAGCCTCCATAAGGATATCGACATTATCCGGTTTCCAATCCATCGGCAAGATGTACGTCGAGACCGTTCGAAAGAAGAGGATCAAGAAGGACATCGTCAGGAGATGAGCAGGTTGCCAAGGTTCCCAGGCCCGGTCGTTCTGGGCCATGCGACGGAGAGGTTCTGCGCGGTCCCATGCGGCACCTCGGACGCCGGACCTATCGTGCCCTCGAACATGAGGGCCGTTGTGACCGGTCTGGAGGATGTCGTGCTGGTCTCCCCGTCGCTAAATGTCCGTTCCAACGAGCTCAGGGGCACCTATGACACGGTCCCCGACGGGAACCGCGGCGCCGTGCTGCCGAGCGTCCAGGTCGAGCTCCACGGCAGGACCTACATCGTCGGCCTCAAGGGCGTCGGGGCCAGGTTCCCGATGTACGGCGACGGACCTCTCGATAGCCTCGGGTTCAAGGGCCATACCTTCACATCCGAGTCCTGGTTCGGCGAGAGCCCCTGGGGTGCCATGTCGCTCAAGGCCTGCCAGGACGACAGCGCCGTGACCGAGCTCATGGGGCCCGACGGCATAGACGGCTTCCACATATGCCCCATGGTCCGGGCCAACCCGCTACCAGGCTGGGTCATGGAAGCGGCCCGGCCCAAGTTCTGGTACAGGCGCCTGAACGGGCCGGCCCCTTACTACCAGCAGGTCCGTCTGATGCCATCGGACGTGAGGCTGTTCTACCAGTCCGAGGCGGCCCTCGGTCCGAGGACCAGCCGGGTCCTCGAGGGCTTCAAGGTCCAGGGTCCCGAGGGCCTTGACAGCTTCATCGACAACTACATACGGTCCGGCATGGCGGCCCTTACGCTCCTGGCCAGGACGGTCAGGGAACATGGCGCTTGGTCCCATGCCGCACTGGATTTCGATGATGTCTGGCTCGACAAGGATTCCGTCATAGCCCCCGACGGGGCCATCTTCTTCGCGGACATCGAGGGGCTCGACTGGGTGCCCCTCAGGGACGAGGCCGAGGCCACCAAGAGGATGACGAAGCAGTTCGACAGGAACTTCTACGAGTTCATGTACGGCCTCGACCAGCTGCTGAACGAGAGGGACCGGGTCTCCGACAGGTCCGTCGACAGGGAATCGCGCAGGCAGGAGCTGGCGGCAAGGTTCGAGCTTGCCCTGGCCAAGGACAGGTTCCTGTCCCTGGAACGGGACGCGCACCACCTCGATGCCATCATCAGGCCCGGCAAAGGGCCGGTAAAGGCGGTCCGGGCCAGGATCCTGGATTTCGATAGCGCTCATCATTCGCATGGGGAGGGTTCGATATGAAGTGCCAAGACGCTTGGAAGGTTCTTGTGGACGTGTCCGCGGGTAAGGAAGTCAAGGTCCCATCGAACGACGCCCAGGAGCTCACCTCTCTGGGCCTGGTCGCACCGATAAAGCCGAACGGGAACGGCTCGGGCGCGCGGGCAAACGCTGAGATGGATTCCGTCAAGAACCGGTTGGCGGAGATCGCCAGCGAGAAGGAGCAGTTGAACACCGAGATGCAGCAGCTGGCCGTCCAGGACCCGCTCCGGCCTCCGTCGAGCCTTGGCAGGGAGTTCCCGCATTACGCGGAGAAATCACAGAGGCTCGAGCAGCTTGACGCCGAGGAAAGGACACTTAGGACCCGGTTCGTTGTACTCCTGCAGACATCACTAGAAAAGGTCCCAAGGGGCACCCTCGACGGGCGGCCGGTCCATGTGACCTACAAGGGTCGCGAGGTCATGACCGTACTCGGCCAGCGCATGTCCCGCGTGGGAGACATCGAGCTCGGGGCCTTCTTGCGCGAGATGGAGGGCATCTCAGGTTATTTCGAGATGAGGTCGGCCAAGGCCAAGCGCCTACTCGAGATCCTGTCTCCGAGGTACAAGCAGACGGACGAGATACACATACGGCTCGTCTCCGTCGGGCTCTCCGGCAAGGATGGAAGCGCGGAGGCGACGGCCGAGATGTTCTCGGAGACCTACAACGCCCTCGCCTCGGTGACCTTCATGGACAGCCCGACGGCCCTGATGCTTTCTGAGGTACTTACCCTCAGGGCCAGGGACCAGATGGAGCTTGGGGCCCTGATCCAAAAGGCACGGAACCTCATTGTGAACTCCTGGTCCGACGGACCCGTCGATGAGGACCAGATACGGGCCGCAGCCATACTCCTGGCCTCGGGGAAGGATACGGATGCCCTGGTGGCTACCACCCAGATGGTCCGCGCGAACTATTGCCAATCATCCTGGAGCGCGTCTGCGGTACTGGCCTCGGCGGCAGATTCGCTCCCACAGGTCACCACCCTGGCCGCACAAGGGGGGTACAACCCGGTGGCCCCGCGGGACATGACCATCGATCGACACCTCGAAATATACAGGAACATACACCAGGACTACGGTGATGTGGTCGGTGACACCATGTCCGCGGCCCTGATGGCATCGTCGGGGTTACCGATACCGGATGTCGTTGACCGGTTCGGCCGGGCCTCCCAGATACTGGACAAGTTCAACGGCGGGTCGATGAGAGTCCCTTCGGCCATGATCGCCATATTGCCGAACGAGGTGGACGAGGCCATGGACAATGTGAGGCTCGCCTCGGCGGCCATCATGAGGAACAAGCTGTCCTTGGGCGGTGCGGAGAACCTGAGCCTTGGCATCAAGATGCTCGTTCATTCGGCGGCCATGGCGGCAGGCGGCGGAGGGGTCGCGGGACAGGTGGCGTCCGGCGTGAGCGCGCCGTTGGTGCTGGCCCTGACAGGGATCACGATCGCAACGGCATTCGCCATTGGAGCAAGCCTGTTGGCCTTCCACGAGTTCTCGCTGCACAAGATCGCGGTCCAGGACTATGTATGGCACCCGGTGCATACGCATTATGTGTACGGGTGAGATGCTGGCCTAGGTCTGCCAGTCGATGTCGATTGGCCTAAAATCATAATATCTGCTCAGCAGGAGTCTATAATTCTTTACTGCCCTGCAAGTGATATTGAAGTGATCCCCCACGTTGAGATAATCATTCCCATCTCGGTCCACTAAACTAAGGTTCGTGTTATCGCTCTGACCAATCGTGCCATTCACAATTGTCTCATTAAATAAGCTGATATTATTTTCAAATAACTCTGCTGTGAATTGATGATAATCAGAGGAATCAGTCAACTGGATGCCGGGGCTTCCATAAATTTTACTGATATTAATGGTAACATTGTTTAACGTGGTCCGGGCTATATTGTATTTGAAATAATAACCATTACCAGCGATTACACCTAATCCTCTTATCCAAGATATCCAGCCAACTGTAGTACTGGTCGGGTCTAACAATAAAATATCTGGTTGGTCCCTAATATCGGGCCAATTGACAATTATTTCGTCGGGAGAATCGACTAAACCGTCGTGATTGACATCCCGATACGTCATGTTATGAATTTCCTGCGGGGTACCGCCTTGGCACACCTCCCCATCCTTGAGTGTCACACTCATCCTGTTCCCCTCCGAGCAATAAGACATTCCCATAGGGCCAATGGATATTCTGTACCATTCTATCTTACGGTGAATCGGTGCCAAGGCCTCAGGCACATCAACTATCCTGAAGATATCAATCCATTTACCGCTAAGCTTGGTCTCATTCACCATTGAAATCTGGACATGGTCCAGAAGTCCTCCGGACGGATAATCGAGCACCCCCAAATGCCCGTTTACGAAATAACCTGCACCGCCAACCAACCTATTTCTTGCCTTGAAACTGAGTATATAGGAATCGAACCTGTAAGTGTTCGTTGTTGGCGTAAGCCTGAGTATTATCCTATCCCCTGTGTCCAGCATGCCTGGGTTGACGACGTCCTTGAACTCAACAATTCCGTTCCGCGATGGACCTGAGAGGTTCTCATTCGCATCTACGGTACTTCCAATATAATCCCCGCCATTACCGGCAGGCTGAATGTCCTGTACATCTCCAGACCAGTAACGGCTTCCTTTCTTGAGAATTAGGGAGAAAAGGTCCAATGGATATCCGGAGCGCTGGGAATCTTTAGGTAGATAGATCGTGTACTCCATCACACCGGCTGTCGGCATCGGTACTAAGGTTATTCCTCCAACTAAACCCGTTCCTCTCATTACTTCTTCCAAAATAAAGATATAAGAATATAATGGCGTGAACAGTTCCTCAGCCGCGATGAAGGTCCCATTATTATAGTGATATTTCTTGAAATGAAGTGTAATGCTAAGAGAATTTCCGATTTGGTAAGAATCTTTGGTCCGGACGAATACCCCCGCAGGCATCTGATAGATCCGTTGAGAATCATCAAGCGTTAATAGCGAGTAATTGCCATATGTCGTGTTGTAATACTTGATGTCTGTGATCTTCCCGTACAACGATACCTCATCCCCTTCTTTGTAAAAAGTAAAGGTGCCCTTCTTGTTGTCATAGTTCACATAGACCTCGCGGATGGTCTTTGGCCCGAAGAATATCCAACCGCCCAGGATGAGGGGGACCACTATACACAGGCAGACTAAGATTACTAGGTACTTCTTAGATGCCGTTGCAAAACCCCCAATGTCAAATATTATCGACATTTTAATACAAAAACCTTGTCTAAGGTCCCACGAACCATTTCAAAAACGATATTTACCATGGAAACCCATCCGACCCATGTGAACCTCAAGAAGTTCCAGGGGGCGCTTCTAGGCACTTTCGTAGGTGACGCCCTCGGAATGCCTGTGGAGGGGATGGACCACGATGCCATCCTGGCAAAGTACGAAGGTCCCATCCGCGACATGGAGCCGGGCCGTCTAAGGGCCGGTTCCTATACCGACGACACCGAGATGATGATAGGCCTCGCCGAGGCCCTGGCAGACAAGGGGGAAGTGGACTGCGCCGTCATCGGCGAGCGGTTCGTTGACAACTTCCATGCGGAACGGGGCTACGGTCCCGCGACGAAGAAGGTCATCGCGGAACTACAGAAGGGCGCAAAATGGGACGAGCCCGGGAGGAAGGTCTACGACGGCGCAGGCAGCTTTGGCAACGGGGCTCCTATGCGCATCGCGCCCCTGGGCTGCTTCTTCTTCGACCGCCTCGATATGATCCGTGAGGCCGCCGAGGCCTGCAGCAGCATAACGCACACCCATCCACTAGGCATGGAGGGCGGCGTCGTGCAGGCCCTGGCCGTGGCCCTCGCCGTCGGGATGGACCCCGTGAAGAGGTTCGCCCCTGTGGAGTTCGCGGACATCCTGTTGAACTTCACCAACAAGGCCGATTACCTCAAGCCCCTTGCATCGGTCCGGGAGTTCCTCAAGAGGAAGAAGCGACCTGAGGTCCATGAGGTCGTGAAGGTCGTCGGCAACGACGTCAAGGCATATACATCGTGCCCGGCGGCCATCTATAGCTTCCTGAGGAACTGGGCCTCCTTCGAGCTCACCGTCGTCTATGCCGTCAACCTTGGTGGCGACACGGACACCATAGGCGCCATGGCCGGGGCGCTTGCGGGCGGTTACCACGGCGTGGACGCCATACCCCGGAGATGGCTCGAGGCCCTGGACAACGAAGGCAAAGGGAGAGATTATGTGATGGAGCTTGGCAAGAGGCTCTGGGAGACGAAGAGCACCAAGGCCTGAGCGAGGGTTGCGGGATGGCAAGAAAGAAGGTCGATGCCGAGAAGCGCAGGCGAGGGGCGTTCTACACACCTCCTAGGATGACCGACCACATGGCCTCGATGGCCATCGACGCCCGGTTACTGGACATCATCGGCTCAAAGGGCTCGATAGGATGGTCCTCCCTGGAGGATATCATGGCCGACGGCACCTCCAAGGACCTTAACATCCTTGTCGATGCGCTCGCCTGTCTGACGATCCTGGACCCGGCCTGCGGGGACGGCGCCTTTCTCCTGTCCTGTTTGGAGCATCTCTCTGTCCTGTGGGGGGCCTGCCTGACACCCTCACGGCCCTTGAAGGGCCGGTACAAGGGCCTCAGGGCCGATAACATCAAGCGCACCATCGCATTGAAAAATCTTTTCGGCGTGGATGTCGACGAGACAGCGGTGGCCCGATGCCGCAGGGCACTGGCACGCGAGGCCGGCCTTGGCGCCAAGGCGGCCATAGGGCTCGACGAGAACATCAGACAAGGGAACTCCCTTCTGGGGTTCGTCAAGGTCCCAGGGGACGCCAAGGGCGACCCGGACAAGGCCTACATGAGCTTCCTTGCAAGGAGCATCGACGCCCCTTATCTCGAGGCCCTCAAGGCACAGCGGCTGTTACACTGGTCCAAGGAGTTCCCGAGGATCCTCGGACGGGGCGGTTTCGACATCATCATCGGCAACCCACCCTACGGTGATGGGACGCTCACGGATGGCGAACGCGCGGCCATCCGGGCCAGCTACAGCCTCGGGACCACATCCACCGACGAGCACAGCAAGGGCTCCGCGAACCCGTCATCCGTGTTCATCGAGAGATGCTATGACATCCTTACCAATGGGGGCCAGCTGGCCCTTGTCCTGCCCACTAGTATCGCACGGGTCAAGGAGTTCCAGAGGACCCGACGGTTCCTCATGGATCACATGCCCCCGTGGCACATCGTCGACGAGGGCTCGCCGTTCAAGGGAGTGACCCTCGAGATGCTGACGCTGTTCGCAAGGAAGGGCCAGCCACCGGAAGGCCTCGAGGTCGAGGTCTCCGCCCGTCAAGGGACCTCCTCATGGAAGGTCCCGGCCGCGGTCTTTCGACGCTACGACCGCTTCATGCTCTATTGGGACCAGACCTTCGAGACAGTCACCACCGGGGCCGAGACCGGCCTCCTCTCTGGACGGCGCGGGCCGACCATCCCGAAGGAGAGATGCACCCGGCGGATGGACAAGAATTTTCCCGTACCACTGTTGGTATCAGGGAAGGCCGTACAGAGGTATCGGCTAGTACCGTCGGAGTTCGTCCATGCAAGGCAGGATGTCCTGGGCTCGCCCGAGGCCAAGGCCATCCATGGTAGCACCCTGCTTGTGGGCGCCCGCCTC
>Ga0315295_10001847_pt1 | contig 18048 bp, 13 predicted proteins | sample YL17G14_0_MG_FD_204453 | JGI IMG/M metagenome (GOLD analysis project Ga0315295, IMG submission 204453) | Sediment microbial communities from Yellowstone Lake, YNP, Wyoming, USA - YL17G14_0 | ecosystem: Environmental > Aquatic > Freshwater > Lake > Sediment | place: USA: Wyoming | collected... | reverse complement strand
GTAATTTTGGGACTCATACTAATTTTCAGCCAGCATATACCGTTTTTAGGTAAACTGCCCGGCGACATATTCGTAAAGAAAGAGGGTTTTTCTTTCTATTTCCCCATTGTCACCTTACTTATTTTGAGTATTCTTGTAACTATAATAGTCAATGTTATTTTGCACTTTCTGAATAAGTAATAAGTCTATTTTAATGAAGACGAGCGACTTCGACTATCACTTACCTCCTGAACTTATTGCGCAAATACCATCGGAACCGCGAGACCAATCACGCCTTATGGTTCTGCGTCGATGTGACGGCTCCATAGAACACCGGCACTTTTATGAGATTATTGACTATCTTCAAAGCGGTGACACTATGGTGTTTAACAACAGCCGTGTTATACCGGCCAGAATTATGGGGCAAAAACGCAATAGTCAAACAAAAGTAGAAGTCCTGCTGTTGCGTCGCTTAGACAACAACATCTGGGAAACGCTAGTCCGACCGGGTAGAAAGGTTACGCCTGGTACCGAAATCAGAATAGCCGGTGCACCCCATGCTGTCGATGAAGAAATGAACGCTGAGGTGCTGGAACAGGGCGAAAGCGGCATTAGAATTATTCGCTTTTCAGACGATAGCTTGCTTGAGAAATTGGGTCAAGTTCCCTTGCCGCCCTACATCTCCACTCCGCTGGCCGATACGGAACGGTATCAAACAATCTACGCCCAAACAAATGGTAGTGTGGCAGCGCCGACTGCCGGGCTGCATTTCACATCCAGATTACTCGATGAGTTGCAGAAGAAAGGCGTTCGACTGGCTTTTGTCACGCTTCACATCGGGCTTGATACCTTCCGGCCGGTCCGGGTTGAAGACCCAAACCAGCACCTAATCCATAAGGAATACGGGGAATTAAATCCAGAAGTCGCCACTTTGCTTATTCAGACTAAGGAGCAAGGCAAACGTGTAATAGCTGTGGGCACCAGCACTGTGAGACTACTGGAGGCAGCAGCTCAGACTGGCACTGTTCAGCCTTTTGCCGGCTGGGTTGACCTGTTCATCCTGCCCGGGTATAAATTTCGTGTCGCAGACGTCATGGTCACCAACTTCCATTTACCCAGGTCAACGCTATTGATGCTGGTCTCAGCCTTTGCCGGCAAGGATTTTATTCTGCGAGCTTATGAGCAAGCCAGGAGCCTTGATTATCGCTTCTACAGCTTCGGCGACGCCATGTTAATTTTTTAAGGTAGACTTTTCAAAATGAGCCAGCCTTATATCAATATTAAGTGATAATATGGCATACCGATGACAGATACAATAACCCCTATACCTAGTAGCGTTCTTTTTACTCAGGCTTTTCCGAAAAGATAAGAGCTAACCATCTTGAACAGGTCTAAGGATCTGTTTACAAATTTCCATTTTTATCGAGTCGTGCCCCTTTGGGTCATGGTAGGGCTAAAACCCCGCAACTACGTGTCTGTAATCTGGCACGGATTGTGAACCAACTGATGTAGCCACGACCCTTTAGGGTCGTGCCCACGAGGCTAAAGCCTCGTGGCTACATGCGTTTAGGACGGCTCTCTTCTCCCAAGAAAAGACTGAACAGATGATACACTGTCCTATACCTTTGCCAATTAACCGTCATATCTATATAATTTACGCTAGTTGCAACAGCGATAGGAAGAACTAACTGTTTAGCAATGTAACGATTAACATGTGCGGCATTATTGGCTATTGCGGAACACAAGCGGCTGCTCCACTTGTTTTTGAAGGTTTGCGTCGCGTGGAGTATCGCGGCTATGACTCTGCAGGTATGGCTACTTTGTCAGATGGACGACTGTTCGTCACCAAAGATATCGGAAAACTGGAAGAAATTGAGCACAAGCACAAACTTAGCTCGTTACCCGGGAATATAGCCATCGGCCATACTCGCTGGGCAACGCATGGTGCCGTAACTCAGGTGAATGCACATCCGCAATGCGATTCTGCCGGGACGATAGCTGTTGTCCACAACGGCATAATTGAAAATTACCAGGAACTCCGCCAATACCTTATAGGTGCTGGGCATCATTTTACATCAGAGACGGATACTGAAGTCATTCCCCACTTAATAGAGGATGAGATGAAAAAGGGGGCTTCTCTGGAAGCGGCCGTTCTGGCGGTAGCACCAAAACTCGAGGGCTACTATGCTTTTTTGGCTATATCTTCTCGTGACTCAGGGAAAATTGTAGCTACCAGAAAGGACAATTCATTAGCAATTGGGATTGGCGAACACGGCTATTATGCAGCCAGCGATGCTCTGGCTTTTTCCGGTTTAGCCAATCAGCTCATTCCTCTGGCTAATACTGAGATAGCGGTGCTTAAGGCAACGGGTATCGAGTTATTAGATGCTGCCGGCAATAGGCTGGCAAAGGACCCGCGGCAGATTAATTTTCAATGGTGCGAAAGTGATAAACAGGGCTATCCGTTCTTCATGCTTAAGGAGATTATGGAGCAGCCGCAGACTATTGAGGCGGCCATTAATCAGGATAAGGAGACTTTCACCAAGATTGCCATGGATATACTCAGGGCCGGCCAGGTGATAGTCACCGCTTGTGGTACCTCCAGATATGCGGCTCTAACTGGTAGATACCTTTTTTCCAAGGTCGGTAGGAAGTTCTGCGACGTGGTTATGGCCTCCGAATTTCACTATTTTGCTGATTCTGTTGATAAGAATACGGTGGTCCTGGCTGTGTCACAGAGCGGTGAGACATTAGATGTCATCGAAGGTGTAAAAAGGGCTCGAGACGCCGGCGCCCAGATTATTTCAATCGTCAATAGGCCATATTCTCCGCTGGCCGAAATGAGCCATCACGTTATCAATCTCAATTGCGGCCCTGAACTGTGTGTGGCGGCTACCAAGTCTTTCATCAGCCAGCTAGTTGTCTTCTATCTACTGTCCTTTGCCATGACCAATTCCTTTGATAAAGCTGCCGAAAATCTTAGAAGCATTAGTGGCAAAGTGGCCAAAACTATTGATTCGAATAACGATAAACTTAGTCAACTAAGCCAGCAATTAAAGGCTAAGAAAGATTTTTACTATATAGCCAGGGGCATAAATTTCGCTATTGCCTCTGAGGGTGCCTTGAAACTTAAGGAAATATCCTATATTCATGCTGAGGGTATGCCCGCCGGCGAACTGAAACACGGCACTTTAGCCCTGATTGAGCAGGGAACACCGGTTGTTGTCATCTGCCCCGATGATTATACGCATCGCGAGACGTTGAGCAATGCCATGGAAGCCAAATTGCGTGGTGCCTATATTATCGCCGTTTCAGACAAAAAAAATGAGATTTATGATTTCTGGGTCAAGATTCCCAAAGTTGATGAGCTGTTATACCCCATAGTTACTGTAGTTCCACTTCAGCTTCTGGCATACCATCTGGCGGTCAGCCTTGGACATGACCCGGACAGACCGAGGAACCTTGCAAAATCAGTCACGGTGAAGTAGAGAACAAGTGCCACAGACTGACAAAACAACAAAACGAACCAAACCAAAGGTCATCGTCGCTATCCCTTGCCTTAACGAAGAGCAATTCATTGGTGACATAGTCACCAGCGCCAGGGCATTTGCGGATATGGTAATTGTCATCGACGATGGGTCGACTGACCATACCTCTGAAGCTGCTCAGGCTGCAGGTGCTCATGTCATAAGACATAAGGCAAAACAGGGGGCTGGAGCAGCTATCAGGTCGGCAGTCAAAGCGGCAAAAAAATACGATGCCGATGTACTGGTGACTTTGGATGGCGATGGTCAGCACAACCCCGATGAAATTCCCCAAGTCCTGGCCCCCATTCTTCGTGGTGAGGCTGACCTGGTTATCGGTTCCCGCTTCCTCCAACCCAATCTCAACAAATCTCAACAAATCTCATCCAGTTTCAATTATGCACCCAAATACCGCAAATTCGGCATAGATGTGATCACGTGGTTATACAACTTTGGCTCAAAGGTAAGGGTGTCTGATTCCCAGAGTTGCTTTCGCGCTCATAGTCGGAGACTACTGGAAGCTATAAGTATTACAGAAAATGGCTTCAGTTTCAGCGTTCAAGTGCTGATTCAAGCCAGAAAAAAAGGCTTTGTTATCAAAGAGGTACCTGTTTCCTGTATCTATCACTCACAAAGCTCCACCATCAATCCATTGAGGCACGGCTTTGGTGTTGTTTTTAGTGTCATTAAGCTTCGTCTTAGGAATGAATTTTTGACAATAAAAAGTTATATAGGCAAATGAAGGTCCTGTTTGTGCTGGAATATTATAGTCCACACATTGGTGGTCTTGAAGTTCTATTCAAGAATCTCTGCGAAGGCTTGACCAGCAAAGGGCATGATATAACTGTAGTAACCCTTAGATTGCCGGATACCCAAACCTTCGAGATAATCAATGGTGTCAAGGTTTACCGAGTGAAGGTTCCCACTCGAGGCGCTAGATACTGGTTTACCTTTCTTTCTATCCCTAGGGTTTTCCAACTTGCCAAGCAGGCGGATTTAATCCATACCACCACCTACAACGGTGCTTTCCCTGCTTGGCTAACCTCCAAATTGAGAGGCAAAAAATGCCTTATAACAGTTCTCGAGGTTTTTGGCTCACAGTGGGTGGACTCGGCTGACATGAACTGGCTTGCCGCCAAATTACACCAATTGTTGGAGCATTTGGTTATTATTCTGCCATTTGACAGGCATATTTCCATATCTCATTATACATCCAAATGTTTGAGGGACTTTGGCATTGCCCGAGACAAGACAGGAGCCATCTATTGTGGCATTGATTATGACTTGTTTAACCCTGCAAAAGCTGATGGTAAAGCCGTAAGACAGAAGCTCAACTTGGGTAAGGAATTCATCTATATGTATTATGGTAGGCCTGGCATTTCGAAAGGTGTTGAATATCTAATTCAGGCGGTTCCACTGATTAAGCAGGCAATACCCAATTCAAAGCTTCTCCTGATCTTGGCAAATGACCCAAGGGATAGATATGAAAATATTAGGTATATGATAAAAGATTTGAACATTGCAGGCAGCATTATTTTACTCGCTCCGGTGCCCAGAAATGAACTACCAAGCTACATTGCTGCCGCAGATTGCGTCGTTGTCCCTTCTTTATCCGAAGGCTTTGGTTTGACTGCCGCTGAAGCCTGCGCTATGGGCAAGCCTGTGGTGGCGTCAAATGTGGCTTCTCTACCTGAGGTCGTCTCCGGAAGATATATTTTGATTAAGCCCAAAGACCCGAAAGATATAGCCGAGGGGGTCGAGAACGTATATAATGGCAGAGTTAAGGACAGCGGCAAGAAGATGTTTAGTTGGGATGAATGTGTAAGTAGATATCTTGAAATTTATAACCAGTTGGTGGACTCGAGTGAACGGAGGCTAAAGTGAGCTTAAGGAATAAGAACATATTTATCACCGGCATCAGCGGTTTTGTTGGTTCACACTTGGCTAAGTATCTTTTAAGTCAAGGCTCTAGGGTCTTTGGGCTGGTCAGAAGACGAGCCGATGGCAGTGTCCCGCAGAACATTAAATACCTAGGGATTGAGAATGAGGCCCGCTTGTTGGAGGGTGATGTACGAGATATTTCCAGTATCGCTTCTGCATTAGACCTGAGCAAGCCGGATATTATATTTCATCTTGCCGCACAGTCTTTCATTCCCAGGTCGTTTTCATGTCCTGGAGAAACTATGGAGGTGAATTGCCTGGGAACAGCTAATCTTCTTGAAGCAATTAGAAATAAGGACTTAGCCCCGATAATTGTATTTGGCGGAAGCAGTGAAGAATATGGGCTGGCCATCTTTTCAGATTCACAATATAAGCAAGTCAAGAATAAGTATGGCACGATCTTCCCGGAGCCGACTCGTATTCCGGAGTTGCCAATTACGGAAACTAACCCTCTTCGTCCTATGTCTCCCTATGCCGTCAGTAAGGTTTACGCCGACTATCTTATGCGGAACTATCATACCTGCTACAGTCTGAAGACGGTGGTTTCAAGAGGTTTTAACCACGAAGGCGCGGGGAGAGGAAAAATGTTCGTGACCTCATCGATAGCTCGACAGGTAATGCAATATAAACGCGGTGAAATTGACAAGCTTATCATAGGCAACGTAAACGCCTTCAGAGACTGGTCGCATGTCAATGACATCCTGAAGGGATATTGCCTGCTAGCCGAGAAAGGTAAATATGGCGATGTTTACAATCAAGGTTCCCAGCGGACTAACTCGGTGATGAGCTACCTTCTATTAACTCTTGAATGCGCCGGCTATGCTGTGGATAAGATTAAGACACTTAGCGGGAGCAAAGTTGTGGATAATCCTAATGAGTTAGATAATTCAGAGATGTTTGGCCTTCGCTTTGAAAAAACTAAAGTGGACAAGCGTATTTTAGAAGGCAAATTAAACTTCCAGCTTTCAGATAACGGAATTCTTGCCTTAACCAATAAGGGGAAAATAGCTATAGAATTCGATGAGGAAAAGTTCAGACCCGCCGAAGTGCCGATTTTGCTAGCCGGAACGGCAAAAATTAATAAACTAGGCCTTCAGAATGCCCATAGTTTAAAGGATATAATAAATGACCAGCTTAACTATTTTTTAGACCCGTCCAGATAATCACGCTGAAAGTACAAGCAGCTATATTCTGGCCGTGAGCAAAAGGCAATTGTCACAGGGCAATCTAAGTAAAATCCAGAAGCAAGAGCAGTTCACCAAATGACCCCAGTTAATGATTGGGAAATTAAGAAAAGCCTGGCCCTATCGTTAGCTATTTTGTTAGTCCTCGTTGGCCTGGCCGGAATTGCTGTCTTGGGTTTTGATGTTCCTGTCCTAAGGCAAATCATAGGCTTTGTCCTCCTGACCTTTATCCCTGGGGTCCTCATACTCAGAATTCTTCGGATTCACAATATTGGCATAATAGAGAGCTTGGCCTATTCAGTCGGCTTAAGCTTGGCCTTCGTCATGTTCAGTGGGGCACTTATCAACTTCGTTCTGCCTTTCATAGGCATATCCCGCCCAATTTCGTTGTTGCCTGTAACAGCTTCTTTAGCCTTACTTATAGCCATAATGACGGCTGTTGCTTACGTGCGTGACAAAGACTTTGTTAGTTCAAAGAAGACGACGCCAGAGAAAAAACTACAATTACCAGCCGTGCTCCTCTTGGTTCTGCTACTTTTATTGGCCATACTCGGCGCAACACTGGTCGATGCCTTTCAGAACAATATTCTGCTTATCATTCTTATACTGGCTATAGCTGCGGTCGTTGGACTGGCGGCTTTCGGCAAATTCATCCAGCCGCAGGTATATCCACTAGCTGTCTTCGTAATAGGGCTTTGCCTTCTATATCAGACGACCCTGATGTCCCCTTACCTGATAGGCAGTGACATTTATGCAGAATACTACTTTTATCGCTCAGTAGCTAGTAGTGGTGTCTGGGAGGCTTCAATCCCCCACTTAGTTAATTCTTGTCTGAGCATTACCATGCTGGCACCGATTTACTCTTTAGTCCTGCATATAGATGGTATATGGATGTTTAAGGCCATTTACCCGCTCCTCTTTGCACTGGTGCCGTTAATCCTGTTTCACATTTTCAGCCAGCAGATGAGCTCCCAAAAAGCCTTCCTGGCCACCTTCTTCTTTATGGCCGTGTCTACATTCATGCTGGAGATGATTGCCTTGTGCCGGCAACAGATTGCTGAACTCTTTTTCGCTCTGGTCATTTTGCTTCTGGTGGACAGAAAGCTCCGCACCGGCCAAAAGCTTACCTTGCTTATAATCTTCGCCATGGCAATAATAGTATCCCACTACTCATTGGGCTTCATCGGCTTTATCTACATGGGGCTTTTCCTGCCCTTGGTGTTCACCATTAGTAGCAACATCTTCTGGAAAGCGTGGGGTTGGTTGACTGCAAAGCTCGGCGGTTTGCCTGAAAGTCTGATCTCAGCACGAGCGCTGCCGGCGAAGGTGCTGATAGCAGTGGTAGCCATTTACTTCGTCTCCGGCTTTGCGTGGTATGGAATCGTTGCCTCGGGGGAAAATCTCAAGGCTCTAAGAAGCCTCGCGGGCACGTACACAGATATCACTACCACCTCGCTTGGTCAGTTAGTACCTAAACCCACTCAGCCCACTCAACCCACTCAGCCTCTTGCCTTCTTTGATTTCAGCCATCGTGATGCACTGATTCAGACTGCATTAGGTCTCGATTTCCCACAGGCGTCACCTCAGGGAAAGGTCTTTAGAATCCTGCAATATATTACAGAACTTTTCCTCATTATAGGCTGCATTAGACTTGTCTTCAGGCCCAAGTACCTGAGATTCACCGCCGAATACATCGCGCTAAGTGTGACGAGTGTTCTGCTGATATCAGCCTGTATTTTCTTGCCCGGCTTCGCCGAGGCGCTGAACACTACACGGATATACCATATCGCACTGATCACATTAGCCCCTTTCTGTATCTTGGGTGGCGAGGCTGTCTGGCTAGGAATAAATGGTTTATGGCACAAGATAAGGCGTAAAGTGCAACAGGCTAGCACTATCAACGCCGAGGATAACAAAAACTATCTCAAGTTTGTCGCCATAGCGGTGTTGATACCTTACTTTTTGTTTACCTCGGGCTTTATCTATGAGGTTACCGGGCAGGATGTTACTGACCGAATTGATACTCCCTATTCCATTGCCTTGAGTAGCTACCGAGTGAATCTGACTTCCATCTTCTATTGGCAAGATGGTGCTGCTGCCAGATGGCTGACACAAAGAGCTGATACTGATACTAAAGTTTATATGGACATGCATAGCGGCTCGCTTTTATGGCTTTACGATTTTCCTGGAAAGTCAATCGCTTTATCGCAAGATGCCAGCAAGCTAAAGGAAGACAGCTATATTTACTTTACAGCTTGGAACACAGACAAACGCGAAATAACATTTGCTGCCGGCCCGGGATTAAGAATGCAGGTCGGCCCGGGATTAAGAATGCAGGTCGGCTTTGATGACATTCCAGGGTTTTCTAAAGCAGTTGATGATAAGAACAAAATTTACGACAACGGCGGCGCCCAGATACTGGTGTCAGACAATCAAGAGGGTTTATGAATATGAAGTATAATTTGATAAATTATTATCATTTTTAGGGGGATTGGCTTAGTGAGAATATGCTTTATCCAAGAAGAGAAATCGTCATCAATCACCGGTGGTGCCATAATCACCTGGATACTCATAAAAGAGCTAGTGAAAAGAGGACATAAGAGCTGTCTCATTTCCACCCCTATCGTAAGTAGTCTGGTCCCCTTATATCCATCTGGGGTTAATATATATCAGGTAATAGAATCCACTGTTGAGGCTGCGGCAACGGGATCGGTGCTAAAGCGTTTATATCAGGTATTTAAAAGCAGGTACAAGATATATAATATCGTATCAGATTTCAACCCTGATGTGGTTTGCGTTTGGAATGAATTTACGGGAATACTCTCGCTCTGGATAAGATATAAAACGAAAGTGCCAGTACTCTTTTTTAAAATGCAAAGCATCTTTGACACTTGGCATCTACTGGCTCCTTTTCCAAGGGGTGCCATTTTGAAATTCTTGGAAACTAATTTCCTTCGTATGCCATTTGACGCTTTTATGGGAAACCGCAAAGCATACGAGATATTTAACAGGTTTAATATAAAGCTTAGTAAAGCCTTTTTCAGAATAGCTTTACCGGGGATAGATATTGACCTGTTCCAATATCGCAGCAACAATTTTCCACTAAGGAAATCGTTAGGGCTTGAGGAAAAGAAGGTGATTTTATGTGTCGGCGCTCTAACTAAAGCGAAGGGCATCGAATATGCTGTTTCTGCGATGATAAGCCTTATACGTGAAGGCGATTATCATCTTCTACTGGTCGGCACAGGTGAAGGGGAGATAGAACTAAAGCGAATGGTAACAGACAAAAATCTAGAAGACTATGTTACGTTCTTTGGACAAAGGCCTTATCACGAAATTCCCGAATATATCATTTCTTCAGACGTAGTCCTAGCTCCATCGTTAACCGAGCTTTTCGGTACTCGATTAATGTATGATGCATGGGCATTAAAGCGCCCCGTGATAGCTACTGCAGTGGGCGATGTTCCAGAAATAGCCAGAAATTACGAGACTGCGCTGCTTATACCGCCGGAGAATTCTGATGCTATTGTCCAAAAAGTAAAAGAGTTGTTTTCTGATTCAGAATTAAGAAACAGGCTGGTAGAAAATGGATATCAGGAAGCCCAAAAGTATACCTCAGATAAATTAGCTGACATCTTTCTGGAAGTATGCGAGAATATAATAACAAGAAGGTGTATCCCATGAAACAAATCGTGCCTTTATTCAGAATTTACTGGGATAATAGAGATATAGAAAAGATGGCCGTGGTAATCAAAAAAGGGATGTACTGGGCTAACGGGCCGGATATTATTGAATTCGAAAGCAGAATCTGCGAATATTTCGGGGTAAAATATGCTGTTGTTGTAAATTCAGGAACCTCCGCTCTGCATCTTTCGCTTCTTGCCCATGGTGTTGGAGATGGGGATGAAGTTATTGTACCTTCTTTTACATTCATTGCCACGGCCAATGCGCCATTATTTGTCGGTGCCAGGCCTGTCTTTGCTGATGTTGAACCAGAAACATACGGGCTGGACCCTGAATATGTAGAAAAGCGAATTACTAACAGGACAAAGGCTATTATACCCGTCCACTATGGCGGTATGCCATGTCATATCAATGAACTGAAACAAATAGCAATTAAACATAATTTAATACTGATAGAAGATGCCGCCGAAGCCTTTGGGGCTGATATTGATGGTATAAAGGTGGGTACCTTTGGTGATTCTGCGATCCTAAGTTTCTGCCAGAATAAAATAATCACCACAGGCGAAGGTGGAGCTATTTTGACCAACTCGAAAGAAGTATATGAGAAATTAGAATTATTTCGCTCACATGGCAGACTGGTAACTAATGATTATTTCACAACCACAGAACACCCTGAGTATGTAGAATTAGGTTATAATTTCAGGATGCCCAGTATCATTGCTGCCCTGGGCATATCTCAACTTGAAAAGGCTGACCAGATAATCCTGAAGCGCAAGGAAAATGCAGCGCATATGAGCCAGAGACTATGCCAGATTAGAGGAATAAAAACTCCTGATAGTCCCAGTGGTTACAATCATGTTTATCAGATGTATACTATAAGATTAGAAAATAGTGATATTAGAGATGAATTGATGAGATACCTTACTGATAATGGAATACAGACCAAGGTATTCTTTCTGCCGGTGCATTTGACACAGTTTTACCGCCAGAAGTTTGGTTACGAAGGGGGAGAGTTACCTATAACTGAGAAGGTTGCTTCTGAGGTCTTAACTTTACCTATGTATCCAGGGCTGACACATGATGAGATGGACTACATTGCTCAGGAAATAATGAACTTTTTTATTAACAAGGGTATGAAATGAATAACGTACTAGCCGGGAAAACAGTCCTGATAACAGGAGGCACCGGCTCCATAGGTAGCGGAATAGTAAAAGCTGCTTTGGCGCAAGGTGCCGGTAAAGTCGTAATCTTCAGCCGTGACGAGATTAAGCATTTTTTGATGAAGAAAAGGATTACCGATGACAGGCTAAATACTGTCGTTGGCGATGTTCGGGACGTCAGAAGCGTCGAGCAGGTATTTGATATATTTGATATTGACATAATATATCACGCAGCAGCAATGAAACACATTGTTATGTGTGAGGATTTTCCGCTTGAGGCTGTAAAAACTAATGTCATAGGAACTCAGAATGTCGTTGACTTAGCAATAAGGCATAAAGTCCCCAAAATGATAAACATTAGCACAGACAAAGCTGCCCACCCGGTAAATATACTTGGCACCACTAAATATATCGCCGAAAGGATAACGTTGAACGCCAACAGAATGTGCGCCAAAGGCCAGGTTTTCTCCTGTGTGCGTTTCGGTAATGTCGCCAATTCACGGGGTTCAGTCATACCCGTTTACATAGATAATTTGTTAAACCGCAAACCGCTCCAGGTATCGTCTTTAGAAGTGACACGTTTTATAATGGAGATCTCTGATGCAGTAAATCTTATTGTAAAAGCTACTATCTCGGCACAGGGGAACGAGGTTTTTATTTTAAAAATGAAGGCATTTAAACTAGGGGAACTGGTGGACGTTATCGTAAATAGAATTGCACCAAAATTGGGCATACCGAAAAAGGATATCAAGGTAAATATAGCCGGCTTGGTCACCGGAGAAAAAGTGCATGAAGATTTAGTGAATCCCACAGAATTATCGCAAATATTCGATTTGGAAGATATGTATGTCGTCTCGGCGGCTTATAAAGCCAATGCTAAATATCACCACGCAAGCAAGGCAAAGCTGCTGAGTTACACTTCAAACAATGTTGAGCTAATTTCAAAGGACGAAATAGAGAAACTGGTACTGAAGTATCTGGAACTATTTTCTTCAAAAATATATAAGGATGGCACAGAACTTTAAGATGGCTCTCGATGACCAGAATATGGGAGAAAACATCAAGGGAAAATTAAAAAGGCTTGGCAAAGAAGTGAAAATATATCCTTTAGCCAAAATCGTCAACCCTGAAGTAGTAGAAATCGGTGACTACTCTATGATAGATGATTTCACATTTATTAATGGAGGCAAAGGCATAAAAATAGGCCGGTACGTTCACATTGCCTCCTTTGTAAGCATTATCGGGGGTGGGGAGTTGATACTCGGAGACTATGCTGATATCGCCTGCGGTGCCAGGATACTAACCGGTAGTGACACCTACCATGGTGGCAAGAGGATGACATCTGCTCTACCTTTGGAGCAGAGGAATTTAGTCCGGGGTAAGGTGATAATCGAAAAGGATGCTTTCATCGGCACCAATGTGGTGGTTCATCCGAATGTAAGGATAGGCGAAGGAGCTGTAATTGGCAGTAATAGCCTGGTGCTGAAGGATGTCGAGCCGTGGAGCATCAACGTAGGCAGCCCATGTAAGAAAATAGGGGATAGGCAAAAGGTGACAGTACCAGATATTTGAAAATCCTGAGAAACTGCCATTAATGCAGCTAAGACAATGAGTTTTTAATCAAAAGGGCCTTTTTATAGTAATTCATAAAAGTTCGTTTTGAACTTAAGATGTTCCGAAATTAAGAAATCACAGGTATGCTTTTTCTTAGGCATTACATTTGTGCGGCGCCCGAATGAATTTCCTAAAATTGCAATCGGAGAAGATGTGATACGGCATGCATACCATCATTAATAAACTAGCGCAGAATAAGAGCAAAGCCTCTTCTTCGATTACCCATATATCGCCCCAAAAGGCGATACTAACTTTATCGGAGGTAAGATCATGAGAAGGATAATCAAAAAGATTATTCGTAAAACTCTTCTAATAGGGATTCCATTTCTGGAAAAGCAAGACAAGCCAAAATACGTTATAGGAAATATGACATACCATAATAGTAAAATAGATTCACTAATACCTCAGTTTATCAAGATAGGCAACAACTTTATATCTGGGCCAAACTCCATCATTTTAGCACATGATGCTTCATACTTTTTAATCAATGGGAGATATCGAGTAGAGCCTGTAGAAATAGGTGATGATGTATTCCTTGGTGCAGGATCAATAGTATTTCCAGGGGTAAAGATAGGGAATCGTGTGGTGATTGGCGCAGGAAGCATTGTCATCGATGATATACCTGATAATTGTGTTGCCGCAGGTAATCCGGCAAAAGTTATATGTACAATAGATGAATATTTAGAGAAAGCTGCAAAACGAGGAATTCTCTATTCGGCCCCATATACAATTCAGGATTGTATTAAAAATAAGGGAAAAGTCACAGAAGAACAATGCAATGAATTTCAAAAAGCTGTTATAAAAGAATACGAGCATAGATATTCAAATGCCAACACTTGGATTAAGTATGGCAACAAGGACACATAAATTATCCATACTATAGGAGACAACATACCATGTTGATAAATTATCGTAATAGAAGTACTAAACAAAATTAATATGATTCCCAATGCCCTATCTCAAGATTCTTCAAGAATAGCCTCACAACAAAAATAGGCCAACCATAATTATATAGCACAGTATTGCATATCTTAATGATGCTAAAAAGTGGGAAGTGCCGGTAATCAGATATGAAAAATGCTTATCGCAAAATAGGCATAGTCATTTTCTCATGGCCTGAAGCGGGGAATGTCCTGTTAACAGACCTCATAGATACATTAGGCAGCCTCGCCGCCAGGTTATACATTGTTGTATGGGGTAAAGGCAGCCCTCTTTTTGAGAGCAACAATAAAGCAGTTGAAGTCTTCGAAGTATATCATGCAGGCCAAACAAATTTGTTTACCAAGAGCATAAACTATGCTTATACACAGCTGAAGATTTCATTCAAATTGTTGAAACTTTCGAGCTTTGTTGACCTCTGGCTTTTCGTAATGGGTGGAGAGGGTTTAATTATACCTATGCTAGCCGCGAAAATGCGAGGGAAACTCGTTCTGATATGTCCTGTGGGGTCCGGGGTAGATTCACTTAAAGCACAGCAAGACTCATTAGCTGGAGTATTAGCTCTCTTGCGAAATATGAATTATCGATTGGCAGACGGAATCATATTAAACTCAAAAAGGCTTATTGAGGAACTTGGTCTACAAAAATACCAAAGGAAGACACTTATAGCTCATGCGCACTTTATACATTTCGACAAATTCAAGGTCCAGAAGCCTTTGAGCGAACGAGATAATCTGGTAGGGTACGTGGGACGGCTGAGCCAGGAGAAGGGCATCTTGAACTTTCTGGAAGCCATACCATTAGTAATAGAGACTCGGGATGATGTCAGGTTCTTGATAGCCGGCGATGGCCAACTGCGCGCCAGAGCTGAAACTTATATACAACAGGCTAACTTAAGCAGCAAGGTCAAATTCTTAGGTTGGGTGCCGCATGACGAGCTTCCCTCATATTTGAACGAAATGAAATTGCTGGTGAGTCCATCTTATACAGAGGCAGGCCCTTATACCGTCTTTGAAGCTATGGCTTGTGACACACCTGTCCTGTCAACACCAGTGGGCCAAGTGCCGGATGCTATTACCGATGGCAAGACAGGTTTTATCCTGGAAAACAACTCGCCGGAATGCATTGCTAAGAACATAATCAGAGCTTTGAACCACCCCAATCTGGCGGAAATTACAGGGCACGCCCATGAATTCGTGGAAAGGGAAGTTTCACATGAGGCAGCAGTAAATCTGTTTAAGAAAGTATTACAGAGTTTAGCAAGGTAGGCCACTAAGCACCTGTCTGACAGCAAACTACCCCATCCACATCTTGGGATTTAAAAGAGCTAACATCTCCCTGGCGAGTATCAGGTCTTCTCTTGAAAATGCTCTCAGGAGAAAAAGCCCCAGGGCATATACCACTACTCCGCCGATTACAGCCAGGAAAATGCTTAAGGCATTGCCAAGCTCAATAAATTTTAGGCAGAAAGCCATAACCACCGTTGCCAGCACAACTTTAAAGAAGAATTTCCAATCTATCTTGTAGCCGACAACTCTCCATGCCCATATTGTGGCTGTAGTTGCCAGAACGAAGTAAGAGACACAGGCAGAAATAGCTGCCCCAATGATTCCAATCCTGGGTATCAGGGCTATATTAATGCCGGCATTGACGGCTGCGGCTATGCCAACCACTAATAGTAGCCACTTGGTCTGCTGAACGAGAAGGATGACCTGCATATTAATTAAGTATATACCAAATAATATTGCCCCCGCAGCCAACAGTAAGACTAAACCACCTCCTACGAGATAATCAGAGGTCGTGATAATTGCCAGCAAGGGCTGGGACAGCATGTACAAGCCGATTGCACCGGGAATGGCAAGAGCCAGAAAGAGCCTGGTGGAATATTCCAGGTGGTTTTTTACCCTCACTGGCTCCTTCTGCGCCCACAATTTTGACACTGTTGGAAAAAGGACAAGGATGATGGAGCCAGAAAACAAGGATATTATGCCAGCTAAAGCATAGGAGGCAGAATAGATTCCTGTCTGTGACAGGTTAATAAGATGCGCAATGAAATATCTGTCGCTGGCGTTCACTATCCATATTAGCAATGCGCTCGGTATCAGCGGAAGGCTGAAAGCTAAGAAACGTCCCAACCCGTTGAAGTTGGGCTTGGGGAAACCCGTCTGTCTAATAATCATCCAGAAGACCGCCATTACGAAAAATGCCTCTAAAGCTATCAGGCCAGCGATAATCCGCTCCAGGCGGTATCCCGCGGTGGCTAAAGTAACTATCAATGCTATTTTAGCTATAGAAAGGATTAGTTGAATGACGGCTTGTCTTTTTATCTTCCCCACGGCTATTAGATAGTAAAGAACAAATGAAAGCAAGGCTTCCATGGCAGCCCAGAGAAAGATTAGAGAAATAAAGGTGACATACTGGGGGGCGGCAAAAAGCAACAGAGACAAGTCTCGCCTAAACAATATGGAAAGGAGAAGTACCAAGCAGGTGCAGACAAGTACAGGCCACAGCATAGCACCTAGAAGCTGGCGTCTTTTCTCTTTGTCCTCTTCCCCAGCTAGAAATCTGACCAGAGCAGTCCCGAGAAGTAAAGTCATAATAGGAATTAACAAGCCTATGGTTACAGTAGCCTGTGCCCATACCCCATAAATCTCGGGACTGTAGGATTTAGTTATAGCCGGCAAAGTAACGAGGGCGACTAAAAAAGTCGCCACCTGGGAAAAAGCGACCCAGATAATGTCGCTGCCGAATTTCTGGGCCTCAGTTATAGTTGCAAGTCTCATTCTGATGTCCGCTTCCCCAAATAATCATATTCTCCGCCCGTGATACGGCTGATTCTCTTTCCTTACGGCTAACAATACAATATTGAAGCCGTTATCCCTAGCTACTAAGTGCTCCCCGGGCAATGAATCAATAGAGGCGAATTGGCTCGAATTGGCTACAAACTCTAAGAGGTAGCCCACTGCCTAGTCATTTTGCATACTCAAAAATTTTAACTTCAGGAACCGTGTTGCCTCCAGGCTCCATCACAGAACCTTTTGAGGTATAGATTAACCTGTAATGTTCCAACGCTGGTAACGGTACCGGGCTAGCATATGGGTCGGGGCTAACTATCCTGTAATTGCCCGACTTCTGACTTGTAATATAGGCTTGAGCATCTTCATAACCGCTGAAGGATTTCACATCTGTAATCTGCCTGTAAGGCTGACCATCGGGGCTGACTTTCTCCTGATAGGAAATCACCGTAGAAGTCTTGGGAATGACCTTGCTGCCCTCAAAATTATAGAGGCGGATAACAAGTGAGCGGTAATATTCAGGATAAAACAAAAGCACCGGCTCAAGCATGTTGCCCTTGAGCTGGTAGTAGACACCGTAGAATTTATCCGGGCCGCTGCCGCTGAGGGTGGCCACAGCATGAAACTTGCCCCCAATGACCGTGGCTATATCATGGTCGATGATTACATACTTCGAGCCAAACTGGTCTAATAGCTTGTTCGCTGAAGCTTCATTTTGAGCACTGAAAATAGATGCTTCGCCCATGTTACCCGTACCAGGGTTAGATGTGGGTATGCGATGGCCGATACGGGTTATCCAATAGCCATAATCCCACCAGGCGGTGACGCCGTAGGCAGTCTGTGGGTAATCATAGGTTTTACCTGGGGGTGGTGGCTCATAAAGATTGTAGTAAAAATCAGAATTGCCGAATGGCTCTGATGTGTTGTCGTTTAGCCAAGAGAGCGACTCGTACCAAGCATCACTAGGGGCAAATGTCGCCTGACTGGCTGTATCTACAGCTCTGCCAATATTGGGGAAAAAGATAAGGAAGAATACAGCTATAACTCCCAGTGCCATGATTACTCGACTGCCGGCGCGAGACCCCTCGCGCCTTTTGGGCTTGGATTTCCGTTTGGTCTCTTCGAGCATGTCCACAGGTGCAACGGCTAATTTTTTAAATCCGGTCAACTTCAGAATAAGCCAAGAAAGGTAGCCAGCCAATAAAGCTACATTGATGACAAAGTAGTA
>Ga0315295_10001846_pt1 | contig 18049 bp, 16 predicted proteins | sample YL17G14_0_MG_FD_204453 | JGI IMG/M metagenome (GOLD analysis project Ga0315295, IMG submission 204453) | Sediment microbial communities from Yellowstone Lake, YNP, Wyoming, USA - YL17G14_0 | ecosystem: Environmental > Aquatic > Freshwater > Lake > Sediment | place: USA: Wyoming | collected... | reverse complement strand
AGCCCATCGAATTTTGCATGTATTGACACTATTTGGTAGACGCCTATGGATGCTATGAACACCATGACGAAATAGTCTGCAGCCATGTTGTTATTTTGCCTCCTTAGGTTTTGTCCGCCAAGTCCATATTACATTAGAAGAGAAATTCCACATCGTAGCGACCGCTATCGCTATTATCTGGGAGACGATGTAATATATCCCCGCTTTTTTTAAAGCAACGTAGTAAACGCCCAAGTTAATGCCCCATCCAACCTGGCTAACTAAGTTGAATTTGAGGGCTCGTATCAGAAAAGACCTCAATCCTGGAGTACGGCGGTCGCTGAATGTCCAGAATTCATTTAGAGCAAAATTAGTCAGTATGGAGATCTGGTAACTTGGTATTTGAGCCCAGACTTTATTCATACCGGCGACTTCCACAAAGATTGCCAGCAACCCAAGGTTGACTCCCGTGCCGCTGGCTCCCACCATGCAGAACTTGATGAACCTTTTTATCCCACCATCATCCCACGCCAGGCGGGAGAGGTGTTTCAGATAGTTTATCTGCTCCTTAGCCGTTAGATTGCTCTTGCCCCTTTCCCTCTCTTTGAAGGTGTAGGGGACTTCTACTACACGGTTGGCTTTGCCCCTTACCAGCACCTCGAGAAGGATTTTGTAGCCAGTGGGGCTTAGCGTTGCTCCATCTATAACCCTCTTTTTGAAGAGGAAGAATCCCGAGAGGGGGTCTTTGATTCTCCGGGCTGAGGACAGCAGTATGTTGGCTGGTATCTTTGCCCCTACGGAGATAACCTTCCTTTTGAGGGTCCAGCCTTCGATGCCGCCACCTTTTATGTAGCGGCTGGCGATAGCTACATCCGCCCCGTCTCTGACTGCCTTTATCAGAGATGGGATGAACTCAGGCGGATGCTGCAGGTCGGCATCGATTACTCCTATGACCTCACCCTTTGCCTGGGCGAATCCTGCAACCACAGCCGAAGCCAGCCCCCGCTCATTGGTTCGCACAATCACCCTGATGGGGTATTTTGAGGAGAGGTTTTTGGCTAGCTCGGAGGTGTCATCAGGGCTGTTGTCATCGACTACTATCAGCTCGTAGCTGTAACCTGACAGAGCCTTATGGATTCTTTCTGCCAGTTGGGCGATGTTCTCCCTCTCATTGTATGTGGGCACTACGAGGGAGACTTCAGGGCTCGACGTGCTTTGTGGTCCCATTACCTAATTCCTGAGGCAGGCGTTCACGCAGAAAACAAAGCTAGCGTATTTATCGTTTCCTCGCCCTGGTTTTAACCTTACCGCCCTTGTCGGTGTAGGCAGGGGTGCACCAGTACATGTATTTTTTATTCCTGCCGAACTCCACATCGAAATAGAGTTTCTGCAATTTTTGGGTCAGCTTCCCTATCTTCCCGTTCCCCACTTTGCGGTGGTCAATCTCAACTACAGGGGTTATATGGGCTGCGGTGCCTGTGAGGAAGCATTCGTCAGCCAGATATAGCTCGCTGCGGTCTATGTGTCGTTCCAGGGTTTCGATACCCAGCTCGGTTTTCGCCAGTTTGATTACAGTATCTCTGGTGATACCCATGAGAATCCTATCGTAATTGGCGGGTGTCACCATGTCGCCATTCATGACGAGAAAGATATTTTCGCCGCTTCCTTCGGAGACGTAGCCGTCGGAAGTAAGCATGATAGCTTCCTGAAAGCCATTCTCTATAGCCTCTGTTTTTGCAAATGCGTTGTTGACATAAATCCCTGTAATCTTGCCTCGCGGGGGTATCATGTTGTCATCTGGTCTTATCCACGAGGAAACGCAACATTTAATGCCATTCCTATCGTCCAGATAAGCGCCGAAGGTTGTAACAATTATGAGTATGTCATCTTCCAGTCCATGTAGCCTGACGCCCAGGGCTTCGGAGCTCTTGTAGGCTAGAGGACGTATATACACGTCTTCCTTATATCCTGACTTTCGAACAAGCTCTATCGTGATGCGGCAGAGCTCGTCTACGGAGTAAGGGAGGGTGATCTTCAGCAACTTGCAACTATTAAGCAGCCTTTGATAGTGCTCCCGGCAGCGGAAAATGTATAGCTGGTTTTCTTCATTGTTCCAGTTCCCTCGAATCCCCTCGAAGCAGGCAGTCCCATAGTGCAGCGCATGGGTTAGGATGCCTACTTTTGCTTCTGCAAGGGGTAGGAACTGCTTTTTGAGAAAGGCATAAGACGGCATCGCCCCACTCCTTGTAAAACTTAGTGCTAAGTATAACTAGCTCCAGCCGTAAAGGCAAGCCTGGTGTGATGGGCTCTCCTTGAATTGGAATCTCTTTAGTGCTAGCATTAACAAAGCCCTTGATGGGCTGTTACTTATTTTGGGGCAGGTGCAGAATTGTATGATGCATTGGTGGTAGGGGCGGGACCTGTGGGCAGTTATCTTGCCTATAGGCTTGCCAAGCTTGGCTACAGAGTGGTCGTTTTCGAGCGGCGACCCAGAGTTGGAGATGCCGTTTGTTGTACGGGTATTATTGGTAAGGAGTGCTTCGACCGTTTCCCCGTTGCGAATAATGCTGTTCTGGCACAGGCAAACTCTGCCAAGTTCTTCACACCTTCAGGGAGGTATCTCAGGTTATCCAAGGAAACTGTGCAAGCTTGTATAGTGGACAGGGTGGTTTTCGACAGGGCTCTGGCTCAGAAGGCGCAGGAGGCAGGTGCGGAATACCGTGTGTCTTCTAAGGTAGAAGACATCGTCATTTCGAGTGATTGCGCAGAAGCAGTGGTTGATTGCAGGGGCGTGAGAAGCGATTTCAAAGGAAGAATTGCGCTCCTGAGCAATGGTTTCGGCGGCTCGCTCTCTCAAAAGCTCGGCTTGGGGGTAATAAGTGACTTCGTCCTGGGCGCCCAAGCTGAGGTGAATACGGGAAATTTAGAAGAGGTGGAGGTCTATTTTGGGCAAAAGGTGGCGCCGGGATTTTTTGCCTGGCTTGTTCCCACTTCTCAGGGCAAGGCGCTGGCGGGACTTCTTTCCCGACGCAGCCCCGGGTTGTGTCTGAAAAACCTTCTTTCGACTCTTCTTGCCCAGGGGAAGATAATCTCCGCAGAAGACAAGATTGCTTATGGCGTGGTGCCTATAACGCCGCTGCCTAAAACGTACAAGGGGAGGGTTGTAGTAGTGGGGGATGCGGCTGGTCAGGTGAAGCCCACCACGGGGGGTGGTATATACTATGGGCTGCTGTGCGCTGATATAGCCGCTGAAGTTATACATGAGGCGCTGGCTGCGGACGACCTTTCAGCGAGGCGGCTAAGTAGTTACGAGAAGCGCTGGAGGAAGAAACTTTCCAAAGAGCTTCAGGTAGGCTACTGGGCACGCAAGTTGTATGAAAAGCTAAACGATAATCAGATTGAGCGCATATTTGATATAGTTCATGAGGACAATATACATGAAACGCTGTTACGTTCACCGGACTTTTCGTTTGATTGGCATAGTGACTCTATACTGAGAGCGCTCAAGGATAAGCCTTTAAGCCGGGCTGTTCGCTCTGTGACCATGTTCTCTCCGCCCCCCAGGGAATAGACTTGTGTTTGACAGGGCTTCAGGAGCACTTTAAAATGATTAGGCGGGCGGAAGCCCTATTTTACTATTAGAGAGCCAGAGGTTAGCTGTGTTTCAAAAGACTGTTCTGAACAATGGATTGCGGATAGTTACCAGCGCCATGCCACATACTCGCTCTGTGTGTATCAGTATCTTCATAGGTGCCGGGTCGAGGTATGAGCAACCCCACGAGGCTGGGTTGTCTCACTTTGTGGAGCACCTCTGCTTTAAGGGCACGGAGAAGCGCCCCACAGCCAAGGAAATATCTGAGACTATAGACGGTGTCGGCGGTGTGCTCAACGGTGGTACAGATAAAGAGTTGACGGTCTACTGGGTTAAAGTGGCTCGCCCTCATTACCTGGTGGCTCTCGACTTGTTGGTAGATATGCTCCGCAATTCCAAGTTCGACCCCGTGGAGATGGAGAACGAACGCAAGGTAATTATAGAAGAATTGAACATGAGCATGGATTCACCCCAGAGCCGGGTGGACATCCTTATCGATGAGGTTATGTGGCCCGACCAGGCATTGGGGCGCGATATTGCTGGGAACAAGGATACGGTCAGTGCCATCAGCCGCCAGATGGTTCTGGATTACCTGCCTCGATTTTATATCCCAGGAAATACTGTGCTCAGTGTTGCGGGGGACATCAGTCATGAAGAGGTAGTGGATTCTGTCGCCAAAGCCTTTGGGGACTGGACTGTGGGGGTGGCTGGAGCCTTGTTTCCTGCTGAAAACAGCCAGGATGCACCCCGTCTTAGAGCTGAGTCCCGAAAGACAGAACAGGTGCATCTCTGCCTGTCGGTGCGCGGTGTATCTCATCAACACCCTGACCGTTTCATCCTGGATCTACTGAACGTTGTGCTTGGAGAGGGTATGAGCAGCCGTCTTTTCCTGGAGCTTCGTGAGAAGAGAGGGCTAGCTTACGATATTCACAGTCATGTAACTTATTTCCGTGACTCGGGTTCGCTTGCAATATATGCGGGTGTCGACCCCAAGAAGCTGGAGTTGACTGTAGAGGCAGTTCTGAGTGAGCTCATGCGTCTCAGAGATGAACCGATTCCCGAAGCTGAAATTACTAAAGCCAAGGAGATGGGGAAGGGGCGCCTTCTATTGCGCATGGAGGATACCCGCAGCGTAGCAGGCTGGATGGGGGGGCAGGAGTTACTTAATGGGAAAATACTTACTGTCGATGAGGTGGTGGCTATAGTGGATGCTATCACAGCAAGCGAGATACAGCGGGTGGCGCGTGAGCTGTTCCTCACCAGCAAGCTCAGCCTGGCGCTGGTGGGACCTGCTCGCAACAAGGGACGTCTGCAGAAGTTGCTTAGGCTATAGCATTTCACTTGGATAGGGATAAAATGAGGGCTGCGGCTTAAGCCGCAGCCCTCATTTATTTCGTAACCTTCAGACTGTTTAGTACATGCCTTCCATTCCGCCTCCGCCCATGCCGCCCATTCCACCACCACCACCTGGCATCATCGGTGGCACTTTCTCGGGGAGATCGGTGATCAATGCTTCGGTGGTCAGTACCATAGCCGCGATGCTGGCGGCGTTCTCCAACCCAGCGCGGGTTACCTTGGCTGGGTCTATGATTCCCCGCTCTATCATGTTGCCATATTCGTCCTTATCCGCATCGTAACCAATACCCTTCTTAGACTTCTTAACGGCGTCTACTGCTACAGAGCCTTCCATGCCGGCGTTTATAGCAATCTGGCGCAGAGGCTCCTCGAGGGCGCGTCTCACAATGGCTATGCCGGTTGCCTCATCTCCTTCCGCCTTAATCTTGTCCAGAGCAGGTATGGTGTTGAGAAGAGCTACTCCGCCGCCGGGTAGTATGCCTTCCTCAACAGCAGCGCGGGTAGCGGAAAGAGCGTCCTCCACGCGGTGTTTCTTCTCTTTGAGCTCGACCTCGGTAGCAGCGCCGACCTTGATTATTGCCACGCCACCAGCCAGGCGGGCAAGTCTTTCCTGTAGCTTCTCGCGGTCGAAGTCGGAGGTAGTCTCGTCTATCTGAGCCTTAATTTGCTTGATTCGTCCTTTGATATCGTCATCTGAGCCTTTGCCTTCAACAACGGTGGTATCATCTTTATTGGAGACCACCTTGCGGGCGCGACCCAGGTCTTTAATAGTTGCTGAATCTAGCTTTCGTCCAATTTCCTCGCTGATAACTTGGCCGCCAGTTAGGATGGCGATATCCTCGAGCATGGCTTTTCTGCGGTCGCCGAAGCCCGGGGCTTTCACTGCGATGACGTTCAGGGTGCCGCGTAGCTTGTTTACTACCAATGTGGCTAGAGCCTCGCCCTCGACGTCCTCTGCGATGACCACGAGGTTCTTCGAGACCTGGAGCAGCTTCTCCAGCAGGGGCAGGATTTCGGAAATAGCAGAGATTTTTTTATCTGTGATCAGGATGTATGGGTCCTCTAAAGCAGCTTCCATGCGCTCTGCGTTGGTGATGAAGTAGGCGCTGATAAAACCGCGGTCGAATTCCATGCCCTCTACATACTCGGTTTCAAATTTGACGCCCTTGGATTCCTCTACGGTTATTACGCCGTCTTTGCCCACCTTCTCCATGACATCGGCAATGAGAGCGCCGATCTCGTTTTCGTGGGCGGAAAGGCTGGCAACCTGGGCTATCTGCTCCTTGCCTTTTATCGGGATTGCCATCTTCTTGAGTTCATCTAGTACTACTGATACGGCTCTCTCAATGCCCTTCTTCAGAGACATGGGATTTGCGCCTGCTGCTACGTTCTTCATTCCCTCATGCAGCATGGCTTGAGCCAGGACCACAGCGGTGGTGGTGCCATCGCCGGCGACATCGTTGGTCTTGGTGGCAGCTTCTTTAATCAACTGCGCGCCGATGTTCTCGAAGGGGTCCTTCAGTTCGATCTCTTTAGCTATGGTGACGCCGTCGCTGCAAACGCTCGGGGGCCCCCATTTCTTGTCGAGCACAACGTTACGTCCCTTGGGTCCCAGGGTTATCTTGACTGCCTGAGCGAGGGCGTCGATTCCTCGCTTTAGGGCACGTCTGGCTTCCTCATCATACGCTATCTGTTTTGCCATTTATCTTCCTCCTCTAGTTTTAGGCACAGACCATCCCTTATTTGCTAAGCTTAGCAAGGATGTCGCTTTCACGTAGTATCAGGTATTCCTCGTTTTCGTATTTCCACTCGGTGCCGGCGTACTTGGCGTAAATCACGCGGTCGCCCTTCTTCAACTCCATCTCGATCCTCTTCCCGTCCTCGCCCATCTTGCCAGGTCCAACAGCTACGATCTCGCCCTCTTGCGGCTTCTCTTTGGCGGTGTCGGGAATGACGATGCCACCTTTAGTGACCTCTTCCTTTGTTAGCGGCTTTATAACAACCCGGTCTGCCAAAGGCTTCAGATTCATTGCCATCTATCTCCAACCTCCCTTTCTATATAGTTGCTTATTGTTGCCACTCTCGCTAATTAGCACTCTCTTGATGAGAGTGCTAACAACCGTAAGATTAACCGAGATTGATATGAAGCGCAAGTCTATTGACGGTAATTTATGCCGATACATAGCCATATATTGCCATCTATAGGCAATAAGCTCTCATTTTCTCCTTTAACTCGAGTGTTCTTAGTTCGTGCTCATCTGAAGGAAGTCATTGCCGGGAAGTGGTGCGGTTTGCAGACGTGGAGAAATGGCAAATTATGTTGGAAGAGGACTTGGTTGGAGCATCGCAAATTCAGGGAAGGGGCTGTTATTTTGTGATGATGCCGTTGTTAATGAGGAACTGTATGATTTCCTTTGCTGCATCTATCGGGGGCTTTTCGATGGTCTTCGAACCCTTCTGCTGGACACCGCCTGACATGAGTAGCTTCATTCTTTCGTGTGCGGATAGCTTGCTGTCTATGGTGGCGGTCTTTTTCAATCTGGGCTTGGGCTGGGAGATGCTCAACATAGCCACTGCTGGCTCAATGCTTCTTGCATCTACACCTAATGACTTGGCATCAACCTTCTTCACCTCTTTTTTGAGACCGGCCAGGATGGTCTTGAGCGGCGCATATACAGGTTTGCGGAGCACGGTCTCCACGGTGAAGACAGCTGGCAAAGAGCACTCCAGGATTTCCCTGTCTCCTCCCCTGAGGCGGCGGTGCACTCGAGCCGTCTTAGTATCTGAGAAGACATCCAATCTGGTAACGGCTGTAACCAGTGGTAAATCCAGCCATTCTGCCATGGCTGCCCCCATGAAGCCGTTGTTTTCATCTGCTGATTCTCTGCCGCACAGGACGATGTCGTACTCCAGCTTGGCTATTTGTTTGGCTATGATAACAGAGGTTGAATACGAGTCGAGGTTATCGAAGGCTTCATCAAATAGATGAATTGCCTCGTTAGCCCCCATTTTCAAGGCTGTTCTCAGTGCTTCTTCTGCATGAGGTGGTCCCAGGCTGATTACAGTGACTTCGCCGCCGTCTCTGTCCCTGACTCTAATAGCTTCGCTTACAGCTACTTCGTCTACGGGGTCGATTAGATAGTTAACGTTATCGAGTTTACCGGTTTCTATGTTGAATTTAACGACGGTTGGGTCGGGAACTTGTTTGACGCAGACTATGATTTTTATCATCTCAGCATTATCAAGTCGTTGGTTTCATTACTTCGCGCAATTGCTTTGTCAGTTCGGGTATTACCTTGTGCATGTCGCCCACTATTACCAGGTCAGCCAATTTAGCTATGGGAGCGCTCTTATCGGTGTTTATAGCTACCATCAGTTGGGAGCCTTTTATGCTCAGGGTGTGATGGAAGGCTCCGGATATGCCGCATATGAGATATAGCCTGGGGGCTATGGTTTTTCCGGTTAGCCCGATTCTTCGCTCATCAACAATCCAGTGTTCGTCGGTGGCGCGTCTGCTCCCGCCGATGGAGGCTCCCAGGATTCGAGCCAGCTCTTCGATTGCCTTAAGATTATCGGCACTTGCCAGCCCTTTGCCTACTCCGACAACGATCTCCGCCTCGCTCACGCATACTGCGCATGGGTCAGCTTTGAGATAATCGAGGAACCTGGTTTTAGTGTTACTGGGGTCGAGCTTTGTCTTTAATTCGACAACTTGAGTCTTCTTTGCTACAGAGGCTTTCTGCATGGTTAACAGTTGAGGGTCTATGGTTCCTATCAGGGGCTTCCTGAGTGGTGCTACAGTAGCCTGGGCTTTTCCTCCGTGTATGGGCCTGCGTACAGTCAGGTTTTTCTCTTTATCTACCTCTATCTCGGTATAGCGGGCAACCAATCCCACTTTAAGCCGTGCAGCGAGTCTGGGCGCTAAATCGTTTCCCACAGGTGTCGTGGCAAACAGGATGACGGAGGGTTTATTTGATTTGACAGCCTGCTCCAGGGCGGCTATGTAGAGCTCAGCAGTGTATTTTTCTAGAAGCTTATCTTCAATCACAAATGCTTTGTCTATTCCGTAGGAGCCGAATTGTTCTGCGAGGTCTTTGACTTGGTTCCCAATGAGTATGACTGCTGTCTCTTCGCCAAGCTTTGTGGCTACAGAGAGGGCTTCTCCGGCAAGTATTAAGGAGGACTTCTCTAACTTGCCTTCTTTGTGTTCAGCGACAAACCAGACGCCTTTGCTGTCGTTTTTTTGTGGGTATGAAGGGTGGGTGGTCTCCTGGGGCGTTTTCTGGCCTTGTTCCGCCATATATGTGCTCTGGTATTGCTGATGTATCGCCTGCGGCAAAGCTACAGGGGCAGTACTTGGTAGCTTGCTATCGAAAAAATTACAACACAATGGCGATTGTTACCCAAGACTGCCCCTGTTTGCTACCTTAGCCTCTATTTTACACCATATGCGTGGTTTATGCTATACCTTTCCCGCCTCCTATATCCACCTTCCTATGAGGTGGCCGTCACGGTTGGCAGTACCTATGTCGTGCGGATTCCTGGCGTCCCCTATCTTATAGAGCTCTTTGACTTTGCCTTCAAGCTCGTTGTAGAGGTGGTCAATTGGGCTCTTGCCTGCTATCAGTACTACGGTGTCTATATCGGTAATTTCCCGTGCGTCCATGGTATGGATATCGATTACGGTAAGGGTCTTGTCTGCAACCATGAATAGGAAGGATTGGGGGCTGAGCTTTACCCCTTTCTTCAGAATTCTGGGCATGGTGTGGAACCATGTCATGTCCTTTATCTGATCCAGGCTGCCTATAAAGGGAGTGGGGGCTAGTATCTCTACGTGGCAGCCCTGGTCGGCGAGAATCTCGGCAATGGCTATGGCGGTTATATCCTGCCTGGCATCCCAGATAACGGCCTTCTTCCCGATCTTGGCCTTTCCCAGGATAACATCGCTCGGGGTGAACACGTTGTCCTGTTGCCACCCTACTACTTCCGCGGTGCTCTGTCCGGAGAAGGCGTTGCGCATCCACTCGGCGCCGGTTGCTACTATCACAACATCCGGTTTGGGCTTCATGTTCAGAATCATCTGCGCCGTTACTGTGGTGCCGGTGACTATCTTCACACCTGCCTGGGGGAGCTGTATCTTCTGCCACCTGACGAGGCCCCCCATTTCCTCCCTGCCCGGCAGCTTCTCCGCCTGCAAGGCCTGCCCGCCCAGTTCCTTGGCTTTCTCATACAGGGTCACATCGTGCCCCCTCAGTGCGGCGACTCTGGCTGCCTCCAGCCCGGCGGGCCCTCCGCCGACTACCACTACCTTTTTCTTGGTTGCCGCCTTCTTCATACCCCCGATGCCCCACCCAAATTGCTCCATGCCCACTGTGGCATTGCAGATACATCTTATGGGCTGCCCGTCCAGCATGTACTTTACGCAGTTCAGGTTGTCTCCCATACAGGGTCGAATATCGTCCAGCCTCCCCTCTTTTGCCTTGTTGGGCAATTCCGGGTCGGCGATGAGGGGTCTGGCCATAGCTACGATGTCGGTCTTGCCCTCAGCGATGAGGCTCTCCGCCAGCATGGGGTCGTTGATCCTGCCCACGGCGACTATGGGGATATTCTTCACTACCTCTTTGATTTGCTCCACAGCGTACGACTGGTAGGCAGGCGGGAGATAGTGGGGACCGAAGTACATATGCATTGATTGGGTCTCCCTGCCGATGCCGCAAAACATATAATCAACCTTTTTGTCCTTATCCAGCATCTTGGCAAGCTGCACTGCCTCATCCGGTACAATCGAACCGGGCAGCAGGTCGTCTACGGTTAGAGTGTAGCCGATGGCCTTGTTCTTTCCGACTACTTTTCTGGTGACCTCGATGGTTTCCATGAGCAGCCTGGCTCGGTTTTCCAGGGAACCGCCGTATTCATCGGTGCGCTTGTTAATACTGGCTGAGAGGAAATCAGTACATACCCCGGAGTGGTTATGTATATCTATGCCGTCGAAGCCGGCCGCCATCACGTTTTCGCAACAAATACGGTGGTAATCAAGGTATTCCTTTATATCCTCTTTGGTCATGGGCTCCCACATCTGGTCGGCAAAGTTGCAGTCTGGGATACATGATGGCCCTTTCTTATTCCCCAGGTTGATTGAGTAAAGCTGGAAGCTGCACCTGGCGCCGTATTCGTGAACACCGTCGGCAATTTTCTTGAATCCTGGTATTATCTCTTTCTGCCAGGCCCAGATATGCCGGTCGAAGTGTCCGCCATTGGGTCTCATGAACCACGTGTCGCGGGGCGTGGTATAGCCCACAGACATGCATACCCAACCCGCCCCACCTTTTGCTTTATTGATCTCGTAGTGGATGAATTCCTCGGTTGGCAAGCCCAATTCGGCCATCAATGGGCCATGAGGCGACACCATTATCCTGTTTTTTACCGTGAAGGGTCCGATTTTGATGGGAGTGAACAAGTACTTGAATTGCTGAGCGCTCATGGAGACCTCCTTTTTTTGATATTATGAGGACTTTATATGGAAAAGCGGCAATCGCTGGTGCGGTCAATATACATCTCTATCTAAGCCTTGTCAAGGTTAACATTAGGAGTATTGAAAAAGGAGGAGCTAAAGCTAAAGTTTGTTGCCACTGCCTTGTATTTCATATTCTTGTCGGACAGGGTTAGCCCTGGTAGAACGGCTATCAATAAAGAAATAAACCTCTCGACTATCTTGCATAACCAGGAGGAAAGGTCCTGAAAGGCCTGCGGCGTTGGGAGCAAGTGTTATATTTCCATCCGTAACCGATATCTTGCCTGTGACTGACTTATGTTTTAGGCGTGTCTCCTTTGGTATCCCAAATGACTTTGCGCCTGTCTCTAACATTTCAACAAATAGGGTATAGCTGACTTCTGCTACTACTTTGCCTTCTTTAAGAACCTGCCCTCTTCCTTCAGGGGCTTCAATGAGTTTACGGTCTCTTTTATGGAGTGTCATTCGGTAGTCCTCTGGTTTCTCATGCTTGGCTATTTGCTCTGTACCAAAGAGAGGAACTCGGAGCGGGTAAGCGGGCTTTTCTGGAACAGGCCTCTCATGGCAGAGGTGACGATATTGCTGCCTGGTTTTTTAACGCCTCGCATGGTCATGCACAGATGTTCAGCCTGGATGACTACAGCAACGCCTTTTGGCTCCAGGACCTCTACCATAGTATTGGCAATCTGTGTGGTCAATCGCTCCTGAAGCTGGGGACGTTTGGCTAAAATCTCAATTACCCTCCCTACCTTGCTGGCTCCCACAACTCGTCCGTTGGGAATATATCCTACGTGAGCCAGACCGTAGAAAGGGAGGAAGTGATGTTCACACATGGAGTAGAACGCTATATCTTTGAGAATCACCATCTCGCGATGACCCTCTTCGAAGCCTATGCGCAGTTCTTCTCTGGGGTCCTCGTAAATGCCTGCGAAAACCTCGGCGTACATTTCGGCGATGCGTCTTGGGGTGCCAACCAAACCCTCGCGCTTGGGGTCTTCTCCAATCGCTGTAATGATGGAATTTACTGCTTTCTCAATCTTGGCTTTATCTATCATGTCTTTGCCTCCGGGGTGCCTACGGGTTGGTTATATAAGGCTCAGCCTTGAAGTATGACCTTCTCAATCGCTTTCAGGGCTGCTGGTATCTCGGGTATGGAGGGGGCGCCCTTGAGGGCGGTGTCAGGGTCTTTGAGCCCTGTCCCTGTGATTATGCAGACCACCCTTTTTTTAGAGAAGTCGGCGCCGCTCTTAGCTTTTTTAATAAGTCCCGCCAGGGAAGCGGCAGACGCAGGTTCGCCGAAGATGCCTTCCTTACTGGCAAGTAGCCCGTAGGCATTCAGAATCTCTTCGTCGCTGACGCAGTCGATGACGCCGCCGGACTCATCTCTGGCAGCTACAGCACCTTTCCAGCTAGCAGGATTGCCGATGCGAATAGCTGAGGCTATTGTCTGAGGCTTGGCGATAGGCTTCCCCTGCACGATAGCTGCTGAACCCTCTGCCTCGAATCCCATCATCTTGGGAGTGTTCTTTGCCTTGCCTGCTTGCTTATATTGGACAAAGCCTCTCCAGTACGCCGTGATGTTTCCAGCGTTTCCTACAGGTATGAATAGATAATCCGGGGCATCGCCCAAGACATCCACGATTTCGAAGGCTGCCGTTTTCTGCCCCTCAATGCGGTAGGGATTTAGCGAGTTGACCAGGGTAATGGGGTGTTTCTCTGTGAGAGCTCGTACCAATTCCAGGGCTTTATCGAAATTATCATTTATGGCTATGATTTTGGCGCCGTAGACTATGGCTTGGGCGAGCTTGCCCAGCGCGATATTCCCCTTGGGCACGACGACGAATACTCTAAGTCCGTAGACCGCACCGTAGGCTGCTGCCGAGGCGCTGGTATTGCCTGTCGACGCACAGATGATGGTGGGGCTTTTGGCTTCCACAGCCTTGGCTACAGCGACTACCATGCCACGGTCTTTGAAGGAGCCAGTGGGGTTGCATCCCTCGAGCTTGAAATATAGCTCGCCGCATCCGATGTCTCGCTCTAATCTATTCGACCTCACCAGAGGGGTATTGGCTTCTCCGATTGTAACTATGGGGGTCTTCGGGGTTACGGGAAGAAAATCCTTGTACTTAGTGAGAATGCACTCTCTTATTGCACGCATTAGTCCTCAACCCTGATAAAGTTGCCGATCTCTTTTACCACAGCCAGTTTCTCGGTCTTTTTCAGTGCCTTTTGCAGAGCCGACTCCAGGGCGGGGTGGGTCATTATCACTATCTCGGCAGTTCCTGCCTTTTTATCTGCTTCTTTCTGGATTACCGAGGCAATGCTGATTGAGTGGTCGCCCAGTATCTTCGAGATTTGAGCAAGCACTCCTGGACTATCGGCTACAGTCAATCTCATGTAATAGCGGGTCTTGATTTTTGCAATAGGCATGAGTCTTTTGGCTTTGTGAAGCTTTAACTGTGGTTTTGGGCGCAAGCCCAGTTCGATGTTTTGTGCAACCTGAATGACATCCGCCACCACGGCGCTGGCGGTAGGCAGAGAGCCTGCACCTTGTCCGTAGAAGATGACCTTGCCTGTTAAATCGCCCTCAACCTGGATTGCGTTGAATGCCCCATCCACATTGGCAAGCAGTACATCCTCGGGGACAAAGGCGGGATGCACTCGTACCTGGATGGCGTTTTTTTCCTTTTTGGCGATGGCGAGCAGTTTTATGGCATATCCGAGTTCTTTAGCGTAGCGGAAGTCGCGAGCGGTGAGGCGGGATATGCCTTCATAATGAATGTCATCTGGATGTACCTCGGTACGAAAAGCAAGCGTGGCGAGTATAGCTAGCTTGTAGGCAGCGTCCACCCCCTCGATGTCGTTGGCAGGATTTGCTTCAGCATAACCCAGTTCCTGAGCTTGTCTTAGAGCGGTGGCGAAATCAAGCTCATCCTTTGCCATTCTGGTGAGGATATAGTTGGTGGTGCCGTTGATGATGGCATGGATAGCTAGTATGTTATTCGCTAGAAGGTCTCGTTTGAACGGAGCGATTAAGGGGATGCCGCCGCCGACGCTGGCTTCATAGCGGATGTCAACTCTATGCTTGCTGGCTAAAGCGAAAAGTTCAGAGCTATGTTTGGAGATAACCTCCTTATTGGCTGTGACGATATGCTTCCCTTTAGTGAGCGCCCCTTTTATATAGCCAAAAGCCTCAGCCTCGCCGCCAACGACTTCGACTACGATGTCTATTTCGGGGTCGTTAAGTATCTCTTTGGGGTCAGTGGTGAGGAGGTGGGTGGGGACATTAACTGGTCTTTTCTTGGCGATGTCTCTGACTAAAACCCTCTTTATTATCAGTGGACAGCCCACCTGTTGAGCTATAGCATCTGTCTTCTCGAGCAGGGTTTTGGCGACTCCGCCGCCCACCACTCCAAGCCCCAATAGCCCTATGTGGATACTTTCTTTCTTGACCACTGTTCTCTCTCAATTTTTCTATACGATTTTATCTATAGCCCAGTCTATCTTATCTCGGTCGAGGTAGTCCTCGATTGCGCTCGCTGTTCTGAGCGTGTTGAGCAGGTTATCGAATTCTGTGGCAGCAAGAATGTCCCTGTAAGCGTCATCCAGCGGTCTGTTTTCATCTATCTCCGATAATGTGATAATGTAATAGCCCTTAGAAGTCATTATAGGCTCGCTCAATTCGCCCACCCCCATTTTGAAGGCGGCGTTATCAAGTTCTGTAATGAGGACGCCCTTGGGAACCCAGCCAAGGTCGCCCCCATATTTCTTGGATTCTTCGTCTATAGAGAGCTCGGTGGCGAGAGCGGTGAAGTCCTCTCCACTACCTGCCCGTTCTATGACTTCTAATGCTTTCTCCTCGGTGTCAATCAGTATTGCATGAAGGTGCACTTGTTTTGTCGTTTCAGGCTGTTGCTCTTTGAGATAGTCTGCCAGCTTTTCGCGAAGCAAGGTTGATTCTACGACCCCTCGGTATTCGGCATCGGTGAGGCGGACCAGGTCGAGCCATTTCTCATATAGTTCAGCTAAGTCCTGCGTTGAATTGCCCTCACCTGAGACCGCAGCGGTGAGATAGCTGTTGATTTCATCGGATATCTCCTGTTGGGTAACCTGGATGCCCAGCTCTGAAGTTGCTCTTCTGATAAGTTCGCTATCCTCGATGTCTCGTAGCGTCTTGTAGGGAAGCGTGGTTGTGTCAATGGTTGTTTGCCCCGAGTTAATAATTTGAAGCCGCAGCATTTTAACGTAATAGTCCATCTTTACGATGGTTTCATCACCGAGGACGGTTCTGTTGCCTAAAACAGTCTCATTGCCAAGGACGGTTTTATGTATCTTGGCTACTGGCTTATGCCATGCAGCTACATAGGTGTCGTAGCTCCAGTAGCCAACCAGTCCCAGAGCTATAACGATGGCTAAGGAGATGACAATCCAGACAATAAGAACTAAATTGCGCTCTCGTTGCCATCGGGGAGGTTGGCGCTTGGCAACCGATAGTTTGGGTTGGGGCTTAAGTTTTCTGCTCAAGACATAGTCCCCGCTACAGGGTTAGTCTATCTAACTGTGGTTCTACCAGACAGCGGTCAACCGGAGTGTTGCTCTCTGTCTCTGGGGCTGAAGCTCCCGCTCTGGTGGATGTGCTCTGAAGTGTAAGGTAGCAGGGCAATATGCCGAGCCCGCTTAAGAGCGACACACAGAGTACGCTGGTGTTTGGCGCAGACGCCTGTTCTTCGCCTGGGCTCTATTCTACCCCGGTCCGAAATGTAGCGGCGCAAAGAGGGCGCATCCTTGTAGTCAATGGCAGATGCTTTGCCTGCGCAGAAAGAGCAAACCTTTCTCTTGGGAATGTATCTGCCTTTGCCTCTGCCTCGTTGTTCCCTATCCTTTGTTGTAGAGCCTGTCGGTCTTGGCATTTTGTTAGAACTCTCTTGCTTTGAATTTTGTTTTTCTAGCTAGTTGTTAGAAAGGAATGTCACTCGGTTCCAGGTCTTCTTCGGAGCCAGCCTCAGTTCCTCCTTCAGGAAGCGTACCCGCTGGGCGCCGGTCAAGGAAGAGAACCCTATTGGCGATTATTTCAGTACGCCAGTGCTTTTGCCCGTCCTGTCCTTCCCAGGAGCGGGTTCTCAGCCTACCCTCGACATACGCCATTCGCCCTTTGGTCAAGAACTGGTTGCACTGCTCAGCCAGCCTGTTCCATGTTACTACATTAAACCATTCCGTTTCCTGTTTCCGCTCGCCCTCAGGGGTGGTGTAAGTTCGGCCGGTGGCGATGGAAAACGAGGTCACCGGATTACCGTTAGGGGTGAAGCGCATCTCAGGATCAGTCCCCACATTTCCGATGATTATGACCTTATTCAACCCCACCATCTTAGAACTCCTTCCCCCCTGGCTTTAATCGCCCACTCTAACCAGCATATGGCGCAGGATCTTCTCTGAGATTCGCAAATTAGCCTCTAGTTCCGCAGTCTTCTCGGGGGCAATCTTGGCAAGTGTTAACACATAGTTTCCTTCTCTGCGACGCTTTATAGGATATGCTAACTTTCGTTTACCCCAGCGTTTGACCTCGGTTATGCTGCCTCCTCTGGCGGTTATGAACTCGCTAACCTTATCTATGTCGGCTGGCATTTCCTCTTCGGGGATCTCGGGATTGAATATCACGATAAGCTCATAGTCGCGCAAGTGCCCACTCCTTAAATTTAAAACCTATTTCTAAGCCAAGATTGGCTAATTATACCATGTAGAGCCACTGACGGCAAGCTGTTAGTCTATTCCAGGTACAGGGAATTTGTCGACTATCTCAGTCACCTTCTGGCGAGCTTCGCTGTAAACCTTTTCGTTGCCCAGGTTTGAGAGCACTTTGCCAATAAGATTGCCAATGTGTACCATCTCCTTTTCCCCAAAACCGCGGCTGGTTACCGCGGGGGTGCCCAATCTGATTCCGCTGGCGATTTGAGGCGGACGGGGGTCGAAGGGAATGGTATTTTTGTTTACGGTTATTCCTACGGTGTCAAGTGCTTGTTCGGCTGTTCTGCCTGTTATGCCTATCGGTGACAGGTCGACAAGTATGAGATGGGTGTCTGTCCCGCCTGAAATGAGGCGTAGCCCCTGGCTCTTAAGCTCGTCCGCCAGTATCCTTGCGTTCTGGAGAACTTTCCGCTGATATGAAGCGAACGAGGGTTGCATTGCCTCATGCAAAGCCACCGCTTTCGCGGCTACTATATGCATGAGAGGTCCCCCTTGCATGCCGGGGAAGACGTTGCTATCTACTGCCGAAGCCCATTTTCCCTGGCAAAGGATAATCCCTCCCCGGGGTCCTCTCAAGGTCTTGTGAGTGGTGGCGGTGACTATTTCTGAGAAGGGAACAGGTGAAGGATGTACGCCGGCAGCGACCAATCCTGCCAGGTGAGCCATATCAACAACGAGTTTTGCATTCACTCTGTCAGCTATTTGACGGAACCTTGCGAAATCTATTATCCTGGGATAAGCGCTTGCGCCCGCAACTATGAGCTTGGGCTTATGTTCCAGAGCCAGTTTTTCCACATGGTCGTAGTCTATTGTCTCAGTTTCTCTGCTTACTCCGTAGGTAATGAAGTTGAAGAACCTGCCGGAAAAGT